>Ga0183100_1000317_pt1 | contig 48130 bp, 33 predicted proteins | sample Biomet2_FD_127789 | JGI IMG/M metagenome (GOLD analysis project Ga0183100, IMG submission 127789) | Microbial communities from bioreactor (seeded with anoxic lake sediment) at LBNL, California, USA - Biofuel metagenome 2 | ecosystem: Engineered > Bioreactor > Anaerobic > Unclassified ... | reverse complement strand
TCAGCAGAACAATTTGAAAATTAAAACCTATAAAAAATCTGAGAGTAGCAAGGATATCCTTGCTACTCTCAGATAAAATAGATATTTTTGTCTCATAAACCTGTAACGGTTATTTAGGACTAGTCAATTTTTCATCTTTAATCCACAAGAAAACCTTCTTTGGAAAAGTTTTTAAGAAAGGGTTAGGAAAGAAAAACCGCACTCCAAAAAATAGATTGCATTTAGCAAGGAGATCTCCATCGCCAACTACAGTCTTAATTTCAGTAATGTCCATAAAGCCTGCAAACCATCACGCGTTCGGATTTTTTTCCCTTGTTGGGTAGAGCGTGGCGTATAGCGGATAGGTATTTCTTCTATTTTCACGCCCCTGCGGGCAATAAGGGCCGTCACTTCAGGGCAGAATTCAAAACCACGACACTTTAATGGCAAGGAGCGCAACAAGTCGGTACGAAACATTTTATAGCAGGTAGCTTCGTCCGTAATCTGTTGTCCATAAAGCAAATTTGTGGTGAGAGAAAGCAGGCGTACGCCATAATAAAAAGAGGGATAAATACTTCTTTTTCTACGTCCTCCACCTAAATAGCGGGAACCGTAGAGTACTGGCAAATCACGTTCCATCAGGATGCGATACATTGTAGCTAAATCCCGAGAATCATACTCCTCATCGCCATCTTGGATCACCGTCACAGAACCCTCCACATAGGGAAGTGCAGTGAGAATCGCGGCGCCTTTGCCTTTGTTTTCAGTATGATTCAGTAGCATTATTTTTTTGTCCGGATGAGCAGCAATAAACGTCGAAACCACCTCCGAAGTCCCATCACAGGAACCGTCGTTGACGACGAGAACCTGCATCACTGCACCTTGAGGCAAAACGACTTCTACAAGTCGCTCCAAAATCGCCGCGAGGTGTACCGCTTCGTTGAAAGCAGGCATTATAACAGAAAGCGTTTCCGAATGCGTCATACTCAAAATATTAGAAAAACTTTTGCCCGTTTGGAATACACAAACAAAGATATGCACAAAGATACGGATAAAAAACTGATCCTATGGCGTTTCGTTTATAAGAATAACGTCTTTTCATGGGAAACAGAAAAAGGGAAGCCGTCAGTAACCCACTCTACCATCTTTTTACTACTTTTGCGTAGATTTAAGAAAAAGACCATGTCTATTAAAAACACGATCAAGAAAATCTTTCAAGGCAAATTGCCCATTGCCCTGCGAAACCTGGCCGCTGCCGGAGCCGTTTTTCTACTGTTGGACGCCGCTTGCCACCTCAATCCCGCATACGACTGGGTTTGGAACGTATATATCCAAGCGAACCTCAGAGAAGTCTCATCACTGCCACATGCTTCGCTCGATGAGCGCCTGACGATGAAATTGGGCGAGGACTATCAATACGTAATTTTCGTGCGCGATGCGACGCCCTCCAATTCAGTTATTTTTTATCCTTCACTGGCAGACTTCACCACCGTGTTGCCGGGTAACGAGAAAAGCCCCTTTTCCGGAAAACTTACGGACAAGCTATCAGCAATCCGCATACTCTATCCCCGCCATATCGTTTTAGAAGATGAAATGGGACGCACGCCCTGGTCGTTTAAAATAACCAACGTGGCTATTGTAAACCGCAGGAATGTAGACAAACTGCCTTATCAGGTTCCTTCACATTATTATATAGGTGTATTGCCAACTGACAGTACGATGGTTAATTATTAGTATTTAAGGATCTATGCAAACAATCGGTATCTTATTTCTCTTTTTAACAGGCTTTCTGCTCATCAAGCGCATTTCTGTCAAATTCACCCTTACGGAATGTGTTGGTTTCGCTTTTCCCCTGGGATTAGGACTCATCACGTTTTTCATGATGCTGGAGGACTGGGTAGGAATCAAGCTCACCCCCACAGCCAATCTAGCAACAACGGTTCTGCTACTAACAACCTGCATCTGTCTAAACATTCCAGAGAGACACGCCCTGCTCGGATCTTTCAAACCACAATGGGACTTCAAATATATCAACCTTGTATGGATCCTGTTGTTTATCCTGATTGCCTACGCAGAATATTCCAATTTCGTAAAAACGCTCTATTATCCCACATACGACCGCGACAGTATGGCCGGTTTCGACACGATTGGTTACGTAGCCGCACAAGAACACACCTACAAGGGTATGAGTATCTTTGACGGCAATTATTTCCCCAAAATTCATGCCGCAGGAAGTTATATCACGTATATGCCTATGGTACAACTTTCTTATGCCTACATTTATTCTCTCGGAGCAGAAACGTCCAAAGCTATTCCGGCACTGATTTACCTAAGTTTTCTCTTCGGGTTCTACGGTCTGACAAAACGCGCCACCTGCCGCACCGCTGCGATTCTGGCTACATTCGGCATGATGATCAGCCCGGAAATGTTTTCGTTTTCATCTCTTTCGAACACCAACGTGATTCATGCATGTGCGGCCTCTGCAGGAATGATTTACGTTTGCCTTTGGTTTAAAAATTTGGAACGCCGTGACCTTCTGCTTGGATGCGCACTGCTCGCCCTGAACTGCTGGATCAGAACCGAAGGTATCGTCTTCGTTCTCGCTACTCTGCTACTCGTACTGATCAAAGAGCGTAAAGAAAAACAGTTTCGGCAACTGCTGCTGCCAACAATCGCAATACTACCAATTGTTTTATTTACCATTTATGCTGCCACCAACGGATTAACAGCAGAGAGTGTGATTATTGCCCATCCGTTTTGGGACCCGGTAAAAATACAGTCCATCACAGGTGGAGCTGTATTTCTGATCTGCATCTCACATTACTATGGTTACACGTTCCTCTTTCTGCTCGCCGCAGCCTTAGGGAATCTAAAATATACCATTAAAGAACTGGACGAGCTCCACATTCTTTTGGTTATCGTACTGACCACCGTACTTTATTTCCTAATTCTTTACCATATCAATTATGTTTGGGATTCACTGGACAATGTGATAAACTACTCGGCCAAACGTTTTCTGTTTTGCATGGTACCCATCGCATGGTTTTACATCGTGACCAACAAAAGGGTCCGAAACTTGCTACAAAAATTTGAAAATAGACTCAGCTTCTGCTGATTTGGCACCCACTCCATTCATGAGATGCTGCACCGTTTCATTTTACTGCAGCCTTTTCACATCGTTCTTTGTTTCTTCCACAATATCAGCTTTTAAGAGGTCTTTTTGCTACTCACAAAACTATGATGGAGCGTCTTTTTTCAATCGTAAAAATTATTTGAAAAACAGTTCCAAAAAATTATTCTTTTAGAAATCTATTTTCTAATTTAGCAGCGATTTTAAATACTAAAAACTATGATTATCGGTATTCCAAAAGAAATCAAAGACAATGAAAACCGCGTGGGTATGACTCCCTCCGGTGTTTCTGAACTAGTAAAACGTGGACACAACGTTTATGTGCAGCACACCGCCGGCGATAACAGCGGATTTCAAGACAAGGAATATGAGGCCGTCGGAGCCAAAATCTTGCCAGCTATAGAAGATGTCTATGCCCTAGCAGAAATGATCGTAAAAGTTAAGGAGCCCATTAAACCTGAGTACAAACTCATTCAAGAAGAGCAGCTCCTGTTTACTTATTTTCATTTTGCTTCAGACAAAGAACTCACAGACGCTATGATTAAGACCAAAGCCATTTGTCTGGCGTATGAAACAGTGGAACTTCCGAACGGTTCACTACCGCTGCTTATTCCAATGAGTGAAGTTGCCGGCCGTATGTCCATACAGGAAGGCGCGCGCTTCCTTGAGAAGCCACAGCAAGGGAAAGGGATCCTCCTTGGTGGCGTTCCAGGTGTAAAACCTGCAAAAGTTTTAATCCTGGGAGCAGGAACCGTAGGCATAAATGCTGCCATCACAGCCGCTGGTGCAGGTGCCGAAGTGACGATCACAGATATCAGCCTGCCTCGTTTGCGCTATCTTGACGCCATTCTACCTAAAAATGTAACAACCTTATTCTCCTCAGAGCATCATATTCGGACCGAACTCCCAACAACAGATCTCATCATCGGTTCTGTGCTGATCCCGGGTAGCAAAACACCTCATCTTATTACCAAAGACATGCTCAAATTGATGAAACCGGGCACCGTTATGGTGGATGTCGCCATCGATCAAGGCGGATGTTTCGAAACTTCCCATGCAACAACACATACAGACCCCGTTTATATATTGGACGGGATCGTACATTACGCTGTTGCAAATATCCCGGGAGCAGTGCCTTACACCTCGACGCTAGCCCTTACCAACGCTACAATTCCATACGTCATCAAACTTGCCGACCAAGGTTGGAAAAAAGCTTGTAAAGAAGATTCTTCCTTAGCTTCGGGTCTGAACATGGTCAACGGAAAAATTACTTACAAGGCTGTGGCCGATGTTTACGGCCTACCTTATGAGCAGGTAGAATTTTAATCCGAACGATTTTCCGTTTTGCTTTTAGCTACTACATTTTACCCTTCGAAACAGAGGGGAGTATTCTAATTTATTTTAGAGGATCCCTTTACATTTGACATTCAGTCACTTTAGAATAACAAAAGCTCTCCAACAAGTTTTTATCTGCTGAAGAGCTTTTTTAAATAATTTCGTTTGTGTAACTTTCAAAATTCCCTGCAAAAGCAGGAATCGAGATTTACCCGGCTTTTTTCAAATTCATAAAACTCCTAACGATTACCATACTTGTAATGTATCCATATCCACCTGATAATCGGCGTCAGACACATTTGTAGTTTCTTCATACGACACATTTGAATTCGCTATTCCACCTTTACCTATTCCGGAAGTTCCACTATTGGTACGAATAATGCCATTACAAATAGCAATATCCCAATCCGTGCGATTTTTCCACGACGCCTCTGCGGTAGAATCACCCAAAGCACTTGTTCCTAAAACTTTGCCAGAAGACATGGAGATATAGCTCCATTGATCCTGTTTGGTTTTAATATTGAGTGTCTGGTTTTCAGATGCCGGTGTAGAAGCATCATCACTCGAGCAAGCAGTGAACAAGATAACTGCCAACGATAACAAGACGATTATTCTTTTATACATTGTATTCTATTTTTTAGTTGTTCAACATGGAATAATTCAGAGATAGCTCTCCGGTAACCTGATTATAATAAGCCAACCGCATCTTGGCATGACGTGCGTTAGCGGTTCGAACCAAAAAGACATTGTTGGATCCGGCACGCGTGGCTACTGCAAATTTACATGGAGACGCAGAAACCGTAAAACGAGGACCAACAGGAATAATAAAAATATTTTCACCATTTTGAATGGATGAAGATGCCGTCAAGGTGCTTTTATATACACGCGGAGTCGTCGTTCTATAATCAATCACTTCCACATCATCAACCGTACCACTCCCCGTAGCGTTTATGGTTGAACGAACCACATTCAAGAAAAATCGGCGATAATCTGCACCATTGGCAAGAGGATAATTTGAAAAATCCAAAGCAAATTCAAAACTTCCGTCCTGTCCATTACCCTGCATGGGATAACTTCCTCCATTATTGGAGAAAAAAGAAGCGGAAGATGAATAGAACTGAGCCGGACGGGTAGCTGCAGCATCGTCAGAACCTCCCAGAGAAAATGAAAGATCTTTGCGGGAAGAATAATTCAGGTCAATTTTAAAAACAATTTTCGGGGTGAAATTGGTAACACCAACACCGACCAGATTATCGCTTAAACTAGACTTCATAGAAGGGATCCGGAAAAAATCATAAGGAATATAAAAACGACCATTGTCATGAGCCGCCGGCCCCCACGTATTAAGCACAATGAAAGCACCATAATGCTTATAACCGCTACCATCCGTATATATCACATTATCGTCATATCCAACAATGGTTAATACATGAAGGCCATAGGTGCCGAGCTTGGTAAGCATGCAATGATAGCCCGTGCTGGAAGGACCTGTATAGCTATTATTGAAAACCCAACCTCCATTACGCATCGTAAAGTTTAAAACACCTCCAGGTTGAGTACCCGTACCGTAATCGTAAAGATAACGCTTTATCAAAGGTACACTATCCGCCATCGTAACAATTTGAGAGGTGCGATAAGACAGGGCATTCAGATAATGATCATAACCGGTAGTCCAATGAAACATTGAAAGAGGATAAGAACCATAATCCTGTTCCGTCATCATACCGTAACATTGGGCCAAATAAAGGCCATCCTCTACATAGCTGCCTTGATCAATTCCATTATTCAACATATTCCACGAAAATTCATAACTGAAACGATTCGCAGCACTAGCGGAAGCATCACGCCCCAACAAGCGATTCATCTCATACGTGAACATGTAACCAATACCGGCAGCTTGAGCACATGAATTGCCCTCCTGATCAATCACAGATGGGAAATAGATCGTTTTGGAGTGATCCACTGAAGCAGGTAAACTCTCTGTAGTACCTGCGGCAACAGTAAAAGACTTTCGGAGGGATTTAATGAATTTCACCTCGGACGTTACTGCCGGAGCAGTATAAATACGATGGACTTGTGAAAATGCCTCTACACTTTGTAAGACATTAAGGGCCAACACACACGACATAAAAGTAACAAGTCTGGCAACCATAGCAATAAAAATTTAGTACTCTCGCGCCCCTTCTTTCGACTGAGTAGAGAGTTAAGTAACAAGTAATATTAATGCAAACATAATAAATTCCCTTGATTAAACAAAATTTTGCTGCCATAAATCTCAAAAAAAAATACATTACCCTATTTTTGTGTATTGTTAAGCAGTTTTTTGAAAAAAGCCATCAACAAAAATCATTTCACAACAAGATTTTCCTTCTCTTTCCCCTCTTTTAGGACCATTCTATTTATGGATTTGCCTAAGCAATCGATCTTTTTAAAAATTCTTTTTTCGCATTCAAAGAAATCATAATTTTTATCATTTCTCCCTATACAATAAGGTATGAGGTATCTAATTCGAATTTTATTTTTACCTTTGCGTCAAACAAGATTTACAAAAAAACATTTGTTTGCATCCTGTTTTATTAAAACATTCTATGACTGCAATACCGCAAAAAAGAGTTAACCAAATAGACTTTCTGAAAGCCGTTATGATTATTTTGATGGTCATGTTTCACTTGGTTTGGTTTTCCGAGGGCCATCCCTATGCCAAACAAGTAATTTATACATTTCACATGCCGGCATTTCTACTTTTGTCAGGTTATTTCTGTCACACAGACAAACCACCGCGCGCATTTTTGCGGCAAGTGCTCTGGTTTTTCATCCCTTACGCAGTAATGGAGTTAGGTTACACCATCATGTGTTTCTTTCTACCTATTCATGAACACATTACCGAGCTTTCACCAACAATTCTGCTTTATCACCTCTTTATTCATCCATTGGGACCATACTGGTATCTTCATACGCTTATTCTCTGTCAGTTGCTCTCCTACACAGTGTTCCGCATAAACCTCTGTCGTTCGCTCATTGGCAATCTTATACTACTCTGTCTCGTCATTTTTGCATTGGACAGTTTCGTAGTTTTGGCCAACGCACTATATTTTGTAGCCGGATTTATCCTACTTCAGAGTGGTACGAAATTTCTCAGCTTTTTTCGTGCCTCGATTCTAGCCTTCATTCCACTCGTTTGGTTGTGCCGTTTCCCTGAAAATCTTGACCGTGCCACCGCCGCAGGAGTAGCTATCAATTATCTAGCCATCAGCTTTTGCCTGAGCACTTATCCACATCTCTTTGAGAAAGCGAAAACGATATTTCTTTACATTGGTCGCAACACGCTGGTGATATTGCTATTTTCCCCCATTTTCACCCTACTTTCCAAAAAATTCGTGTCTCTTTTCAGTTGGGATCCCACGCGCATTTCCTTCATGTTTGCCAGTATAGTCTTCACACTCATAGGTTGCATCGTTCTAGCCTGGATTTTTGACCAACTCCACATTTCACAATTTTTCTTCGGACATAAAAAGGTTCTAAAATAAACTCTTCTACCACATCAGAATCTCTTCTGTGATTTTTTCCATTTTTAAAAAAAACAAAAACACACCAGAATTGATTAACTTTGCGATCACAAAACACAAACAAATAATTAATTAAATTGCATAGATAATGACACACATTTTCAAAAAAACATTATGGTGGTTACCCTGCGTACTATTGTTTTCCGGTTTGATGCAAACTCATGCACAAACTCCCAGGCCCGAATATCCCCGTCCTCAATTTGAACGTAGTACATGGCAAAACCTGAACGGCACTTGGACTTATACATTTGATTTCGGATGTTCCGGTGCAGAACAAGGATTCCAAAATTCAAAAGGTTTTGACGGAAAGATAATCGTACCTTTCTGCCCCGAAAGCAAACTCAGCGGCGTTGAACATACAGATTTTATCAATTCCATCTGGTATCAGCGAGACCTTTTCATTCCCGAGAACTGGCAAGGTAAAGATATTCTGCTCCATTTCGGTGCCGTAGACTATGAAACCACAGTCTATGTTAATGGCAAATCCATTATGAAACATTATGGAGCAGGATCCTCCTTCACGGTAGACATCACAAAATATGCCAAACCAGGAGAAACTGTCAACCTCGTTCTTCGCGTCAACGACGACCTGCGCAGTGGCATGCAACCTGGCGGGAAACAATGCACCTCTCTACATTCTGCAGGATGCTCCTACACCCGCACCACAGGCATCTGGCAAACCGTATGGATGGAGCCAGTTGATCCAGAGGGTCTCAAAGAAGTTGTCGCTACACCAGACATCGATCAAAAACAAATGGTCATCCGCCCACAATTCTATCACGAATCAAACGAAAACACTCTGACCGTAAAAATGATGGATGGAACAAAAATCGTAGCACAAAAAACTGTCAAAGCAGCCAATGAAAACATCATCCTACTACCTGTAAAAAATGTAAAACTCTGGAGCCCAGAATCTCCGTTTCTCTATGATCTGACTTACATCGTCAAAAATAAAAGCGGGAAGATTATTGACGAAGTTAAGTCTTACGCCGGAATGCGTAAAATTCACTTAGCCAACGGATATTTCTATTTAAACAACAAACCCTATTTCCAACGTCTTGTTCTCGATCAGGGATTTTATCCAGACGGCATCTGGACAGCTCCTACTGACGCAGCTCTTAAACACGACATTGAAATGAGCAAAGCTGTAGGTTTCAATGGTGCACGCCTGCATCAAAAAGAATTTGAAGAAAGATATTATTATTGGGCCGATAAATTAGGCTACATCACTTGGGGTGAATCACCCAGTTGGGTTCTGGACATCAACAATGAATTGGCTGTGCGGAATTTTCTGAGTGAATGGACTTCTATGGTAAAACGCGACCGAAATCACCCATCCATCGTTACATGGACACCTTTGAACGAGACTTGGAACTGCCAGGACGGAGTCTATGTACGTTTCGTAGAAGACCTTTACAATATTACCAAAGGCATTGACCCCACACGGCCCATTAACGATGCAAGCGGCGACAGTCACGTAAAAACTGACATTTGGTCTGTTCACGACTATACACGTGAACCGCAGGAACTCATCAAACATTTCACCTTCAAAGTCGGGGAAGAACCTTACAGAAATGACAGAAACAAAGATTTCCTAGCCAAATACGACGGACAACCCTACATGGTAGACGAATTCGGAGGACTGCCCTGGATTAAAGAATCGGAACGTGCAAGTTCATGGGGATACGGAGGACAAATCAATACTCCCGAAGAATTCTACACCATTTTAGAAAAAGAAGTGGACGCCCTCAAAGCCAGCAAACATGTAGTAGGCTTTTGCTACACTCAAATTACCGATGTAGAACAAGAGAAAAACGGTATTTACTATTATGACCGCACACCAAAATTTGATCTTGCCCGTATCAAGAGTATTTTTGAAAGAATTCCATCCATTATTGAAAATACACAAGATCTGAACGATTGGAAAGCTAAATAGACATCACGACTATTTCATTTATTTTTCTAAAAATATCGAAGCCATTCTGTTAATGACTTCGATATTTTTATTGTCTATATTACATAGGGTTCTCATCGGTAGCTTATTCAATCAAAATTTCTATAGTTTAACATGCGAACCTTATTCTAAATAGAGTAACTATTTATGATATCGTTCAACTCCTATAATCTAAAAAAGGTCAACAGTCAGGATAAAATGTAATTTTGTTGGCCCTTAAAAGAACACGCTTCATAAAATATATCCATTCAATAAAGAAGAAGTTTCACCAAGATCTTTATCGTAAACTGAAGCTCTATAAAGCTAACGAAGTAGTTATAACATTATCAAAAAGACCTTTTCTGTTTGCGCGGTAGTTGAGCTTACACTTTTATCAATTTTTTTTTTACAACTTTGCAATGTCGATATGAAATGAGATTATTGACGAGTTAAGTAACAAGCAATTTAAAATCGTACGCTATCGAGATGATACCGTACGATTTTTGCTTTTTCGAGAGATCTCTTTGTGATCCAAAAACCATAAAAGTTCTATTCTTCATCTTGTGAATCTTTTGATCAATCTGCTTTTAGACTATCATTTTACCTCTGTTGGAGTTGGACTTTTACTGAATTTTTTGTACAACTTTAGAGAATCATCAACAGAAGATCACGCCTTAAATGACATACAATTTAAATTCTCACATTATTGAACTAAATCGTTGTAACTTTTGGAAAAACAGCCATCTAAAAAATAAAGAGAACCATAGATTCATACATTAAATACCTGATATTCTAATTAAAAATAAGCCATTTGATCGAATTTATAAGAAACTTTTTATCAAAACCTCCATTTTCGTTTATTTTTCACTCTATCTTGCACTTTTATTGAAATATTTTGTGCAACTTTGTAGCGTCGATTTTATAAATCGATAGTTAAGTAACAAGTAATATATAATTCGCGCTCTATCGAGATGATACAGTGCGATTTTTTTATATTCTGACGTTTCGTCCGAAACAACAAAAATATCCAAATAAACAAGCTATCTAATTAAAAATCTTTTGGATAATGGCATTAAAAAATCCAAAAAGAAATGAGCTACAACAAAACAGCTACAGCATCCTAAAGAGACTACTCTAAAAAGAGATTTCTCTTCAGGTCCATGATCAACAACTAAATGGATCAAATAAAAATTGTTTAACATTTTGTTTACGTTCTTTTTTAATGTACATTTGTATTATAAATGAATAGAGACTCAAAAGATAATTATAATAAAGCCCTTAGGTTTATCATAAACTTAAAATCAATTTTGACTGAATGAAAAATAAGAGCAGAACGGTCTTTCGATATGAAGGGCTTCTTTTAGGACTTATTACGATTATTATTTGTACTTTTTCTTGTAATGTCCGGACAAAACGGCAAGAGCGAGGTGATTCAAAAACAATCATTACAAAAAAATTAAAAGGAGCAAAATCAACCACCGTCTTAGAACAATATGCCGAAGAATTTCACTCAGCCAATCATGTCATTGGAGAGATATTAGCCAGAAAAGAATTAGGTCTTCGCTATCGAGACTCTCTGAAATTTGGACACTCACTGACACATTTAAATCAAGCCCTCTCTCTCAGTGAAGCACATGATGACACCTTAGAAATTATTTCGGTCACGAACGAAATTGGGAATGATTACCGAGCCATGCACATTCTTAATAAAAGTTTGGGATGGCATCGTTATGCTCTGGAAATGAGCAAAGCTTACAAAGACAAAACTTCATTAGAGTCAACCATTAATAGACTGAATTGTTTAAAAGGTATTGGTTGCACCCAATATGAGCTACGAAACTATACCGAAGCCGACAGCGCTTTTAGGAAATGCCTAGGAGGTTACCAACAAACAGGGATGCATCTCGAAGAAGCTTTCATTGACACCTATCTTGGTAAAATTTTTGAGATGAAACAAGAAAATGATTCAGCCTTAATCTATTATCAATTGGCATTAATACGAAATTGTCAGGAGAATTCAAAAATAAACATTGCTATCAGTTACTCAAACATCGGACGTATTCTTGAAAATAAGGGAAATGATTTAAGCGCAGCAGAAAATTTTGAGACTGCATTTAGACTGCTTGACGATAACAAAAATATTGAACTCTCTCTGGAAATTGGGCTCGCACTAACCCGTATTAATATCAAATTAGGAAAAATGGCAGAAGCCAAAAATTATTTAAATTTTGCACTATACAAAATAGAAAAGCTTCATTCCTTCTCCCTCCTGACTGCTTTATATAAAATTCGGTCCATCTATTATCAAAAATCTGGGGACATGAATCAAGCAGTGCTTGATCTTCAACAAGCACAAATCTTTTCAGACAGCATGGATACCGAAATAGACAATGACAGAAATCTGTATCTCAAACTAAGCTACGATCAACAACAGGTTCAGAAAAAAAAATTAGAAAGTTCGGAACAGATCGAGACTCTAAAAAAGCACAACCTTCACTGGGCAATTGGAATTATGATTACCATACTACTCCTATCAGGCTGTGCTATTACCATTTTAATATATTTCTTGCGACTCCGCCGCAGGGCAGCAAAAATGCAGGAACATATGGAAACCGTCAAGAATAATTTCTTTACCAACGTTACACATGAATTCCGTACGCCACTAACAGTTATTCTCGGTTTCAGCCACGAATTTCTGACTACCAAAAACATTAATGTAGAAGAATGGCGAGACAAAATTGCGATCATCGAAAGACAGGGAAAAGGCCTGCTACAACTTATAAACCAACTATTGGAAATTTCTAAGATTCATGCTACCATTGGAGAAGCCGAATGGAAGCAAAGCAACGTAAATCCCTATATACGCATGATCATAGATAACTACAGACAATTAACCGAAGAAAAACAAATTAAAATGGTTTTCACTCCGGAAAAGCCTGTATTGCAGATGGACTTTGTGCCTCAATATATTCAACAAATCATTGGCAATTTGATTTCAAATGCCATTAAATACACCTCTCAAAACGGCCATATTTATATCACAACATCTGATAGTAATGGTGTTTTTATTCTTACCGTAAACGACTCTGGGTGCGGGATTCCAAAAGAAGAGCAGAAACACATTTTCGAAATTTTTTATCAGGGAGAGAATAGCCGGGATAAGATAGGTACCGGTGTGGGGCTCTCTTTAGTTTTGCAAATGGTAGAAGCCATGAATGGTATCATAAACGTTATTAGCGACACCGGAGAGGGTTCTTCTTTTATTATTCGTATACCACTACATCATGGTATCCAAAAACAGGATTCCTTTGCCCTCGAAAACATTTTGGCTGAAACACCCCAAAAGAATCCAGAGTTACAAAAGGGCGAAAGCGAATCGGAAAGTAAGCCAAACATTCTCATCATAGAAGATCATAGCGACGTAGCATATTATATTGGTTCCTGCTTCAGAGGAGACTATTCTCTTCACTATGCACTTAATGGAGAAGCAGGCCTAGCCAAAGCCAACGAAGTAATGCCAGACCTCATTATTACAGACTTAATGATGCCTGGTATTGGAGGATTAGAAGTCTGTCGCCGCATACGTGCCTCACAAATTCTAAATCACATACCTATTATTATCATTACAGCAAGAAATACGGAAGAAGACCGCATAAAAGGGCTCAAAACTGGAGCAGATGTTTATATGGTAAAGCCGTTCAATGCCGAAGAGTTGAGTATTCGCGTAAAAAATTTACTTGAACAGCGGCAACAACTTCAAGACAAATTTATCAAAGCCATTCATGAAGGTAATGAGCCCCACACGATGCTGAACGACCTAGACAAAGACTTTCTCAAAATGTTTGCAAAAAATGTGTTTACACACACCAGTGGAAATACCGTTTCCGTTGAGGCATTGGCAGATAGCCTAAAAATGAATACCATCCAACTAAATCGCAAAATACGAGCCATCACGGGTCAAACAACAATTGCTTACGTACTCCAATTACGTATGGCAAAAGCAAAGAAATTGCTCGATTCTGACAATTCTTTGCCAATTGCAGAAGTAGCTTCAAAATGTGGTTACGAAATCACCTATTTTTCACGCATTTTCAAACAAACCATCGGATTGTCACCTATGCAATATCGCAACAAGAAAAAACTCAGCGAAAACAAATCATAAGCGTCTTAGCTACCCACAAATGTCGATCAAACTTCTTTGAGCAGAAAAAGATCAAAGCAATTTGATAACAGAGCTTTACGGTTAAAGAGCAATGATTTCATCTGCTTATTTTCAAGTTAGGATTTTTATTTCAACGCCCGTATTTGTAGAAAGAAGGCCTCACTTGGCAACCTTTTTAAAACTTTATACTACCTTTGTCGAATTGAAAAACATCCTTGTCAATGAAGACTTCTTCTTTCTTAATTTGCATCTGCATGCTGTACACAAACGCTACAGCTCAGCACACTCCCTCCGAAAAAAGGGAACGCACCACATTTCAAACCGCTGCACAATGGAAACCCACTACCGATATACGCTCCGATGTTGTAATGTGTTACGGCACCAGCGACCAGCCCGGTATGACTTTCGAGCAACGCCTACAATCTTGGCGCGACCATGGCTACACCACACACTTCATGACAGGAATTGCATGGGGAGAATATCAGGATTATTTCAATGGCAACTGGGATGGTCAGAAACATCTTGACGAGGGACAAGTAGCGCTTCACAACGACTCAGTCGGACACGGCTATATGATTCCCTACATTGTACCTTCACTCAATTACCTGAAATACTTTAAGGAGAGACAAATCAAACGTGTCATTGACGCCGGAATCGATGCTATTTTTCTCGAAGAACCAGAATTCTGGGCGCGCAGTGGATATAGTGACGCTTTCAAACGAGAATGGAAGGATTACTATGGTTTCGACTGGCGTCCACAACAACTTTCCGCTGAGAACACCTACCTTTCAAATAAATTGAAATATTATCTTTATTATCGTGCACTCAACGACGTTTTTACCTATGCGAAGGAATACGGAAAACAAAAAGGGATGAACGTTCGCTGCTACGTACCTACACACTCCCTGCTCAATTACAGTCAGTGGCAAATTGTCAGTCCTGAAGCCAGCTTAGCCTCGCTTAAATGTGTAGACGGCTATATTGCACAAGTTTGGACCGGGACCTCCCGTACGCCGAATTACTTCAACGGGAAAGAAAGAGAGCGCGTCTTCGAAACGGCTTTTCTGGAATATGGCTGTATGGAATCTATGACGCGCCCAACCCATCGCAAAGTCTTTTTCCTCACCGATCCCATTGAAGACATGCCACGAGACTGGCAGGACTATAAACGTAATTATCAGGCCACATTTACCGCCAAAATTCTTTACCCAGAAAATAATAATTACGAAGTCATGCCTTGGCCCGATCGTATTTATGAAGGGACCTATCGCACTAGCATCGACAGCAAGGAAGAGGAGCACATTCCACATTTCTATTCCACACAGATGCAGGTGATGATTAATGCACTCAACAATATTCCGTTATCCAAAAACCACGTCAGCGGGTCTCAAGGTATCAGTGTTATGATGGCCAATTCTTTAATGTTTCAGCGCGCTCCGCAAACTATTGAGAACTATGACGATCCTCAACTCGCTGACTTCTACGGAGAAGCCCTGCCACTACTTAAACGCGGCATACCTGTCAGTATTACACATCTTGAAAATACAGCTTATCCCGACACTTGGAAAAATCTTAAACTTTTACTGATGAGTTACTCCAACATGAAACCTCTTGACAGCTCGGCACACACACACATTGCTGCCTGGGTAAAGCATGGAGGAGTACTTATCTACAGTAGTCGTGACACGGATCCTTTCCAAACTGTTCAGGAATGGTGGAATCAGGGAAAGAACCATTTCCAGAAACCTTCACAACATCTTTTCAGTTTAATGAACATACCTCAAAATGCCGTTGAAGGCCGTTACAAATATGGTAATGGTGTAGTCTATGTTCTTCGTGAAGACCCCAAAGAATTCGTACTCTCTGCTGGAGGGGACAATAACTTAATAACTCTCATCCGCAAAGCCTACGAACAAGATGCCAAAGCCGGCAAGCTCGAATTTAAGAACTCCATATACCTGGACCGTGGTCCCTACTCCATCATTTCCGTACTGGATGAAAACATGGTCAGCAATGCGCCTTATATTAAAAAAGGTATGCTCATTGATTTGTTTGATCCTGAATTGCCCATACTTCAAGAAAAAACAATCAACCCGGGAGAGCAAGCCTTTCTTTTTGATATCAGTCAGATCAAAAATAGGCACCAACCTCAGGTTCTTGCTTCGGCATCGCGTATTTACGAACAACAATCTACAAAAAACAGTTTTGTTTTCGTAGCCAAAAGCCCGATCAATACCACCAACGTCATGCGGATTCTGTTACCAGCTAGGCCGACCAAGATCATAATCACCAATTCAAAAGGCGCTGCCATTGATAGCAACGCCTCTTGGTCTCAGGAGAGTAAAACGGAATTTCTAAAATTTGAGAATAATCCAGAAGGGATTCATGTCTCTATCAATTGGTAGATCCCATTCTTTTAATTGCCACTTACGGCACCTTGTTGCGTTCCACTTTGCTGGTCTGCTTTTCCCTGCGATTGCTGAACATCATTATTTTCAATTCTGTGAGCGCTCTTCTTTACAGACGCATTCAGAGTTCCCAAACGATAACTGATGCCAATGCCCAGACGGAGTAAGTCAACCCGTGTATCACTAGTCGTACGGAATGTACTCGTTTCTGTTTCAGTACGGAAATTATGATAATGGCCAATAAAGTTTCCTGCACGCAGAGAAATGCGCAAGCGATTTTCTTTCATAAATTCTCGGCTCAAATTAAATGAATAAAAAAGGAATCCCGGACCCTTTCCTTGCAATTGCGTTTCGCGAGTATTACCTCCCATCCAGAGTTCTGCTTTCAGTTTGGCTGGTAGTTGTTGTGTCACACCTCCCCAGCAAAAACCCTGAAAACCATAATTATGGTCCTGCATTTGCTTCACTTTTAAATCCAGATAGCTGCCTCCTCCGTTCAAATTAAGAGACGTTCCGTTAATAATCATCCAGTTCATATATACGTTCAGATTAAGTCCCTTACTTTGAAGAAAATTGTCACTTGTTGTATTCAATATTTTTTGATTGTCCATAAATGAGTACGAAGTCAAACCATTATTGGAAAAACTATAGGTTAACGTCGTATTCAAGCTGAATTTGGTACTAAAGTTATTATAGCTCAAATCAATATTGTGCGCTTTGGCAGACTTCAAATTGGGATTTCCATAAGCCATTTCTTCTGGCGTATTTCTCGTTACATATGGAGATAAAGCTGCAATGTCCGGACGTTGAATGCGCATATTATAGCTTGCTTTGAGCATTTGTGTAGGTGCTATATTGTAACCCAGACTAATAGAAGGTATAAAATCTCCCAGATCAGTTTTGAATCCTTCACGCTTGCCGTCAGGATAAGTCACATCAATATGGTAATATTCATAACGTGTTCCAGCCATAGCAGAAAAATTTTTCAACTTCAAGTTGTATTGCGCATACGCAGCAGCAATATCACCACGTTGACGATAGCGGAGACTGCGATCATTATTATATGTAAAAGGGTCCCCACTTCCTGCGGTCCGATCGTCTTCCTCATTGTCACTCGTATTAATACGATAAATATATTTTACGCCTGTACTCAATTTATGAACTTTCCTCAACGGCGTAGTGAAATCCAACTGCCCCGTGTGTTCATAACTGTGAGTTTTCGAGTCCATATAAAGATCTGTCAATATATAAGGTATATTTTGCAAGTCTGTGTAGGTACTTGTATTTTTTGTATAGCCCGGTGATGTATTCAACTGATATGAAAATGTTAATGTCTGATCTTCTTTAAAGGTATGTTGATAATCTGCAGAAGCATTTATATTGGGTTGAGATTTACGGGTATGCATATGCTGGTGATAACTGTAAACCGTATTGCCCTCTACATTGCTCATCACATTGTCAAAGTCCGAATTTTGCTTACCTCCATAACCATGGATTCCAGCTGAAAAGCTCAATAAATCATGCGTTGAGAATTCATAACTGCCATCCATATTCCCAAATTGAAACATTCCGCGTGGTGTAGCACTCCCTTCAGAACGAAGCAGATGATTAACTGTTTCAGAGAAGACTTCCCTTTCACTCCATGTTTTTGAAGTAGGTTGATAAAAATAACCGGCCCCATAATGTACCGACATTGTAAATTTACCTATTTGTGTCATCCCGAAAATGGAGCCCATTGTGCTCGAATTATCTACACGTAAGCTTGGAGTCAAACTGTAGCCGTTCACACTTGTATCGGTATTTGTAATAATATTTAGTACACCGGCTACACCTTCAGCATCATATTTCGCACCAGGGTTCGTTATTACTTCTATTTTTTTAATTGCAGATGCAGGATAACTTTTAAAGATTAATGAAGGGTTCGACGACATCATCTGATTAGGTTTTCCATTTACATAAACCTTAAAACTACTATTGCCGTTTACTTTGATATTATCTTCACCATCCACTGTGACAAGAGGCACCTTGCGCAGCATTTCAAGTAATGTATTTGTTTGAGCATCCGGATCGTCAGCAATAGAATATGTCAATTTATCCACATCTGATTTTACCAGTGGACGCTGTGCTTTAACTTTTACCTCACCAAGCAAATTATCAGTAGCCATCTGGAGCGTACCCATTTGTACAGCATCCTTTCCAAGGGTTATAGAACGCTCCACCGATTTTTTGCCAATACTAGAACAAATGAGTTGATAAGTGCCGGCCTTGCTAACCGTAAGTTTGAATTTGCCTCCAGCGTCAGAGAGAGCTGTAGTGACAGGCACATTACTGCCGACCCGCATCAGACGTACGGTAGCATAGGCCTCCGGTCGTCCTGAAATGGAATCTTGAAGCGCACCTTCAACTGCACAGTGTTCTAAGGTCTGCGCAACCGCTGCCCCTGCTGAAAACATCAGCAGCAGCAGTAAAATCATCAGTTTTTTCATATAAGGAATTTCGATTTTTTTGAGGTGCAAAGTTATGTAAATACGGTTAGGTGGCATCACTTTGATTCTCTTTTTTCAGCCATCAGATTTTATTTCAATTTTGCACACTTTGTCAGATCTCTGCCATTCAAACATAACCAGATACAACCAAATAAGGTCATACGGCAGTTCTGCAGCATCGAAAAAACAACGAACAAAGCGATCATCATACAGTGTACTGACTTACATTTTTTAAATATGGTCACAGAAAAAAACGATCTTGTTGCATTTCAAAATATATTTGTTGCATTTATACTGATACGTCTTTCCTCATCTGCATGACAAGTTTCTATCTTTTTATTATTATCTTTGCAGTAGAAATATTTTTATAAAAAACAGCAATTTAATGAAACGGATTTTATTTATCATTTTAATCCTAGCAACTTGTGCGTCCACTGTTTCTAAAGCAGAAGCACCAAATTCTTTACGCTCGGATGTTCTCCCTCTAATTCCATATCCAAACTACGTTGTTGTAGGAGGGCAAGACTTGAAATGCGGCACAAAGATTACAGTAAACATCATGAGCGATTCCACCGCAGAAGACGCTTTTGCTGTCAGCACTTTGGCCGATAATTATGCCAAGGACATCAACTGGGAGGTAAAAAAGAACGGACATTTCGCTAAACAAGGCATTATCGTAGCCCGCCTCGGAAAGAGCCGTAGTGTTGATCAAACCATTAAAAATGCCGGTCTGACCCTAGACACTACAAATCCGGAAAGTTATGTACTACTCATCGATAAAAACCGCATCATCATTGAAGCCAAAACAGGTGCAGGCATCTTCTATGGAATACAGACCTTACGCCAACTTGGTTATTGTGATGCAGACAAATCACTCACTTATCGTAGCGTAAAGATTGCTGACGCACCGGCATTGCGCTACCGATGGATTCAAGACGATTGGAGTCGCGGTCCAATTCCAAATTTGGAATTTGTAAAACAACAAATCCGCACCCTTGCAGAATATAAAATCAACGGTTACTGCATCTACGGCGAAACCATTTTTCAATCTCATAAATACCCCGGTATCAACCTCTATGGTGGTACAGTGACCCAAGAGGAGGAAAAAGAAATTGCAGACTACGCGCAAAAATACCATATTGACGTGATACCGCAACAAGAATGTTTGGGACACATGCACTATGCTGTCCGCGATGGACTACTCAGCTCCTTGGGTGAACGCCGAAATGGACAAGTTCTAAGTCCCGCCGTTGAGGACACTTACAGTTTTTTACAAAACTATTTAGCTGAAATTGTACCACAGTTTCATTCTAATTTTGTACATATTGGTTGCGATGAAGCTTTTGAACTCGGACTTGGGAAGAGTGCAGGACTCGTGAAAGAGGAAGGCATAGACAACGTCTTTTTTAACCATTTGCGACGAGTAAGTGAACTGCCCGCACTGAAAGATAAGAAACTGCTCTTTTGGGGAGAAATCAGTGAAAAGGGAGGAGTTGACCTCACGAAAATACCTAAGAATATAATTCCTGTTGTATGGGATTACCTGCCGCGCTCCTCCTACGACTATTCCATGGGACCTTACGATAAGGCCGGAATCCGTACCATCGTGGCTCCTGGTGCTTTCTGGGGCGGGCGCGTATTCCCAGCCTACAACGCTCATTTAGTCAATATCCGAAGTATGGTACGTGAAGGTAAAAAATATCACACATTAGGATTACTCAACTGCACGTGGGACGATATGGGTGAAGATCTTTTCAACATGGGTTGGTACGGCATTCTTTATGGTGCCTGCTGCGCTTGGCAACAGGAACCTGACACTCCGTTTGAGCCTTTCAAAAAAGCTTTCGATTGGGCTTTTTATCGGAACGGCAACAACCATTTGATCGCTCAAGGGATCGACTCCCTCTCGTCTGTCCACACCACCATGGGATCTGACATCTGGTACGATTGGGCTTACACCGTACCTTTCGACGACAATGGCGTAGCTCAACAAAATGCCATTCAGAATTCAGGGAAAATGGAAATATTACATACCAGATGCAGTGAAGCTTTTCTGCTACTAACGGAGGGCAAAGACGAAGCCCGCCTCCACCAATCTACCATCGAAGCCCTTCGCTTTGGCGCACGACGTATGAACTTTGTTTTTGCAAAAGCCGAAATGGCTGCTGATCTCTCACGCCGCTACGAAGACTTCTGTCGAGACGATGACAAGGGACGTCCTGTCAATACAGCAATCTATGACATGGTTATGCCATACGCCAGCAAGATAGGAAGTCTGCGAGACCTGACCAAGGAGCTTAAAACTTGGCAACATGACTTATGGATGCAAGAGAACCGTCCTTTTCATTGGGACATTGTCGCTGCACGTTACGACTATATGCTGCAGTCATGGAATAAAGAGGACGCTCTACTACATGATGCTTTTGGATCAAAAGCTCCACGCGAAAAAGTCGGGATGAAATATGACAGGCCCACACCATAAATGATTTAAGCTTGACAGGAAATAAAAAGTCTAAAAGTTAAGAAGCACTGTTTTGCAAACAAATCATCCCACTTTAAAAAGATAAGTGCTACGACATCAAATAAACTTCATAGCAATCAAAAGCGCATCTCAAAAAGATTGCGCTTTTTTAGTTTTTAAAATACAGCGGTCTATCAGCACATCATTGAGCTTACAAAATCACTTTATTAGAGATTCTTTGAGCCGGGTTTATTTAGGTATCTTCGAAGAGAGGTTCCTAAACTATAAAATAAACGAAACTGCTTGTGCTATATGTTTTTTTCGTAACTTTGCACCCTTAATTAGACTTCTCATAGATATTAAGACAATATGAATATAGACGACGTAATTACTTCTTCGGTAGTAAACGCTATCCGGAACCTTTACGGTGCTTCCGTAACAGAACAACAAGTACAATTACAAAAGACAAAAAAAGAATTTGAAGGGCAGCTCACACTAGTCGTTTTCCCCTTTCTCCGCCTTTCCCACCAAAAGCCAGAAGAAACTGCACAACAAATAGGACTCTGGTTACAGGAGAATGAACGAGCCATCGAAAAATTTAATGTAATCAAAGGTTTTCTAAACCTAAGTATATCCCAAAGTTATTGGCTGAAGTTACTAAACTCTATCCACGCTAACAAGCACTATGGCATCACGGAGCCAACATCGGACTCACCGCTCGTGATGATTGAATATTCTTCGCCAAATACCAACAAGCCACTCCATTTGGGACACGTACGTAACAACTTACTTGGCTGGGCTCTCTCAAATATTATGAAGGCGTGCGGCAACAAAATCGTACGCACCAACATCGTAAACGACCGTGGTATTCACATTTGTAAGAGCATGTTAGCCTGGCTCAAATTTGGTAACGGAGAAACACCTCAAACAACAGGAAAAAAGGGAGACCACCTGATAGGAGATTATTACATAGCTTTTGACAAGCACTACCGAAAAGAACTAGCGGAGCTCACATCCAAGTTTCTAGCTGAAGGACTCAGCGAAGAAGAAGCCAAAAACAAAGCAGAACAGGAATCCCCTCTCATCAAAGAAGCGCATGCGATGCTAGTAAAATGGGAAGAAGGTGATCCTGAAGTGCGCACATTATGGAAAAAAATGAACGACTGGGTTTATGCCGGTTTTGATGAAACATATCGAGCACTGGGAGTAAGTTTCGATAAAATTTATTATGAATCACAAACCTATCTGGTCGGCAAAGCTGAAGTTGAGAAGGGTTTAAACGAAGGCCTTTTCGTTCGTCACGACGATGGGTCCGTGTGGGCTGATCTGAGGACAGAGGGACTTGATGAAAAACTTCTACTGCGCAAAGACGGCACATCCGTTTATATGACTCAGGACATTGGTACAGCTAAACTCCGTTTCCAAGACTACCCCATCGATAAAATGATTTACGTAGTGGGTAATGAACAAAATTATCATTTTCAGGTACTCAGTCTGCTACTCGACCGTTTAGGATTTAAATGGGGCAAGGATCTCGTACACTTCTCATACGGTATGGTAGAACTGCCCAACGGCAAGATGAAAAGTCGCGAAGGCACAGTCGTCGATGCCGATGATTTGATTGCAGATATGATTCACACAGCCCGACAGACCAGTGAGGAACTTGGTAAATTCTCAGACATGACATCTGAAGAAAAAAACGAGATAGCCCGAGTGGTAGGTCTTGGAGCCCTAAAATACTTTCTATTGAAAGTGGACGCCCGTAAGAATATGATGTTCAACCCAGCTGAAAGCATCGACTTCAACGGCAATACAGGACCTTTTATCCAATATACTTATGCACGTATCCGCAGCATACTGCGGAAAGCACAGACAGAACAATTTGCAATTCCCAAAAGCATAGCAGAAGACATCGAAGTGAATCAAAAGGAACAAGACTTGATTCAACATCTCGCAGATTTCAAAGCAACAATAAACCAAGCCGGAACAGAATACAGTCCCAGCACCATCGCAAACTATTGCTATGACTTGGTAAAAGAATACAATCAGTTCTATCATGACTATAGCATTCTGCACGAAGAAAATACAGGGCGCAAACAGTTGCGTCTTGTGATTTCTGAAAATGTAGCAAAAGTTGTACGCACAGGTATGGATCTTTTGGGTATCGAAATGCCCGAAAGAATGTAAAAAGGGAAGAACCTCGAAGGCAACAATTAATGGCACAAAAGCAAAAATATTATGTAGTTTGGAACGGCCGGGAGCCAGGTATTTACAGTACTTGGGCAGATTGTCAGACACAAATTAAAGGCTACGCAAATGCCAAGTTCAAATCTTTTTCTAGTTTTCAAGAAGCACAAACAGCCTACGAAAAGGAATCTCCGACCTATACCTCCGGAAAATCAAGAAAAAAGGGAGACGTACAATTTATCAATCCTCCATCAGACAGAACAGACACTGTGCTGAACCTACCACCCCAAGTAGAAGCTAATGCCATCGCAGTAGACGCTGCATGCAGTGGTAATCCCGGTCCAATGGAGTATCGAGGTGTTGACCTCCGAACTGATCAGGAAATTTTTCATCTAGGTCCTCTCTACGGTACGAACAATATCGGAGAATTTCTCGCAATTGTCCATGCCGTTTCCAAACTGACGAAAGAAGGCAAAACGATGACCGTTTACAGCGACAGCCACAACGGCATTCTTTGGTTCAAAAATCGTCAGTGCAAAACAAAATTAAAACACAATGCCCGCACAGAAGAAGTACTCAATCTTGTGGCTCGTGCTGAAAAATGGCTTACTCAAAACACTTATAATATACAAGTCAAAAAGTGGGACACCAAAAAATGGGGAGAAATTCCTGCAGACTTCGGAAGAAAATAAACCAGCCATATGAAAGAGTTTTTTCAGATACTACGCGTTTACGCATGGCCCTATAAAGGTTACCTAGGCGGTTCGCTGTTTTTCAACCTGCTCTCGGCCGTACTGAATATATTTTCGTTCATGTCGCTGATGCCCATGCTGTACCTGCTGTTCGGAATCGACAAGGGGACTTATATCTTTATGGCTTGGGACTCCCACCACGCATTTAAGAAAATCATCATCAATAACCTCTACTACTTCACACAACAATTGATGTCGAGCTTCGGGCCATCGCTCACACTACTCTATATCGGATTGTTTTTGGTTTTCGCTACAATGCTCAAAACAGGCTCTTATTTTGTATCGGCCGGAATCATGGTACCTCTCCGCACGGGAATCATCCGTGACATTCGTAACAGCATCTATCGCAAAATCGTAAGTCTGCCTCTTTCTTTCTTTTCTGATGAGCGCAAAGGCGACATCATTGCTCGCATGAGTGGAGACGTAAACGAAATTGAGAACAGCGTAACAGGGTCACTCGAAATGCTTATTAAAAACCCTATTCTCATTGTATGTTACCTTGGCGTTTTGTTTTACACTAGTTGGCAACTCACCGTGTTTACCATTCTCGTAATGCCTCTTATGATTTGGATCCTGAGTTCTGTAGTACGTAAACTCAAACAACAATCACTTAAGGCACAGAACAAATGGAGCGAAATCATGTCACAACTGGAAGAAACTTTAGGAGGCATGCGCATTGTAAAAGCCTTCACGGCAGAGCAAAAAATGATACGCCGCTTTGAAAACTCCACAAACGAGAATCGGCGCCTACTGAACAAAGTAAATCTGAGACAATCACTAGCTCATCCTATGAGTGAATTTTTGGGAACAATCCTCATTGTTTTGGTTTTGTGGTATGGTGGCACCTTGATCTTTTCGAATAAATCAGCCATTGATGCACCAACATTTATCTTTTACATGGTTATCCTCTACAGTCTGATTCAACCGCTTAAAGATTTCTCTAAAGCTGCGTACAACATTCCTAAAGGCATGGCATCAGTGGAACGAATCAATAAGATATTGAAAGCCGAGAATCCGATCAAGGACTCGATAAATCCTCTCCCAATTCACCAATTACAAAATGAAATCGTTTTTCACAATATCACCTTCCGATACAACGAAGACAGTCGCAACGTACTGGAGCGCATTGATTTGACAGTTAAGAAAGGCCAAACCATTGCGCTTGTAGGACAATCCGGAGCCGGGAAATCGACACTCGTTGACCTATTGCCCCGCTATCACGATGTACAAGAAGGTGACATCTTTTTTGATAATATCAACATCAAAAATTTCCGCATTGCAGACCTTCGCAGTTTAATTGGTAACGTCAATCAAGACGCCATACTTTTTAATGACAGTTTCTTTAATAATATTTCCTTTGGGGTAAAGGATGCCACAATGGAGCAAGTTATTGAAGCTGCAAAAATAGCCAATGCTCACGACTTCATCATGGAGTCTGAAAATGGATATGATACCCTTGTTGGAGATCGAGGCTGTCGCATTTCGGGGGGACAGCGGCAGCGTATCAGCATTGCTCGCGCTATTCTTAAAAACCCTGATATTCTGATACTCGACGAAGCTACGTCGGCCCTGGACACCGAAAGCGAACGTCTTGTTCAGGAAGCTTTAGAGCGTTTAATGAAATCACGCACCACCATTGCCATTGCTCACCGCCTCTCCACTATTAAAAATGCAGATGAAATCTGCGTGCTCCATGAAGGACGTATTGTGGAGCGTGGCACTCACGAGCAACTCCTTCAAATGGACGGTTATTACAAGCGCTTAAACGATATGCAACAACTCTGATAAAACTTAAATGTATCCATAAAAAGTTGCATAAAAATCATGTACGCCAAACTTCTTTATCTTATTCGTATATTCTTTAGCTACACTTTGGTTTTTGTTTTTATGAAACCAGTGTTTATGCTTTATAACCACAGCGAATTTGCAGCAAGTCTAAAAGATTATTTAGAAGTCATCACTCACGGTCTGCCCATGGATTTATCCACAGCGGGTTATCTCACAGCTTTCCCCTTACTTGTAATCTTTTTCTCCACGTGGTTAAAGATGCCTCATCAAAATTATATTCTGCACATTTATTACAGTCTCACAGCCTTTCTTCTTAGTATTATTCTTTGCGTAGATTGCACACTTTACAGCTTTTGGCAATTTAAATTGGACGCCACAATCTTCAATTACATCAACTCACCAAAAGATATGATAGCCAGCGTTTCAATAGGATTTCTACTGCTGGCATTTTTATGTATTTCTATTTTAGCCGTTGGCATTTTTTTGCTATTACATATCGTTCACACACCAAAAGCGAAAAAGGGAATCAATCAGTGGCTGACTTCAGGACTCATTATTTTCCTGGGCGGTGCACTCTTTCTCTTTATCCGCGGCGGAGTAGGCAAATCAACAATGAACACGGGCGTCGCGTACTATTCTGGTACGCAATTTTTGAATCATGCTGCCGTTAATCCGGCTTTCAATTTAATAGCCTCCATGACGAAGGTAAACCATTTTGATAAGGAATACCGTTTTTATTCTCCTGGCCAATGTGCTCATTTCTTCGAAAGCCTTAAATACCATACGCAAAGTATCGAACCGGAAGCCCTTCTCAACACCAACCGTCCCAATGTACTTGTCATCGTTTTAGAGGGGTTCGCTTCCACTTTTATTGAGCCCTTGGGTGGAGTCAAAGGCGCAACACCCGAATTTAACAGATTAACTCACGAAGGTATATTTTTTAAACAATGTAATGCCAACAGTTTCCGCACCGACCGGGGCTTGGTATGCACCCTAAGCGGTTATCCTTCTTTTCCACAAATATCCGTAATGAAAATTCCAGAAAAATCAAGAACAATGCCCTCTCTGGCAACGTCCTTTGCAAAAGCAGGATATCACACGGATTTTCTCTACGGTGGGGATATCAACTTTACCAACATGAACAGTTACCTGCTTTCCACGGGTTATCAAAGTGCATTGGACAACACCCATTTCCCGGTATCCGTACGCAGGACTCATGCATGGGGCGTAACAGATGTTATTGCCTTTGACACCCTTTATAATCAAGTTGTTGCTCACCCAGCCGGAAAGCTCTGGTTTACTACCTTTCTCTCTTTGGCCAGCCACGAGCCTTGGATCGTTCCCTATCATCGTATCAAAAACGACATCCGCGCTAACGCTATGGCCTACACAGACCATTGCCTAGGACAATTTGTCAATAAACTAAAAAAAATTCCAGCATGGCGGAACCTACTCATAATTTGTATTGCCGACCACGGTATCACTTATCCCCAAGGCCTCACAGAGGCTGACCAACGCCGTTATCACATTCCTATGCTCTGGCTGGGAGGTGCTGTAAAAAGCCCCCGCATCATCAATAAATTATGCAATCAAACAGACCTCCCCGCTACATTACTGGGTCAGCTCGGTATGGATCATCAGAAATATACTTTCAGTCGAGACGTAATGAGTAAGAACTACACTTACCCTTTTGCCATGCACACTTTCGATAACGGTTTCGCTTTTATTGATTCAACCGGTTACACTGTACAAGATTTCAACTCAGGACGTATCTTGACAGATTTACCTCACCCCTCACAACAACGCCTCAAACTAGGTCACGCTATTCTGCAAACCACAATTAATGACTTTGCAAAAAGATAAGCTTGAAATCACCGCCTATTTACCAAATTGGCAGACATTTATATTCTACAGCATATAATTTTTTAGTAACTTTGCAGCCAATTATATCAAAGACATAATCACCAATCAAATGGAGAAAGAATTATTCAGTAAAGAAGCTTATAAAGTAGCAGATATCAGCCTCGCCGAGTTTGGGCATCAGGAAATCCGCATCGCAGAACACGAAATGCCAGGTCTTATGGCCTTACGCAAAAAATATAGTGAAAGCAAACCTCTAAAAGGAGCCCGTATCATGGGTTCTCTTCACATGACCATCCAAACGGCTGTATTGATTCGCACGCTCGTAGCTCTCGGTGCAGAAGTACGCTGGGCCTCCTGCAATATCTATTCCACACAAGACCACGCTGCAGCTGCCATTGCAGATCAAGGCATTTCCGTCTTTGCTTGGAAAGGAGAAACGGCAGAGGAATATTGGTGGTGCACCCTACAAGCCATGAATTTCCCAGGCGGACAATTTCCCAACATGATTGTTGATGACGGTGGTGACGCGACATTAATGATACACCTGGGAGTAAAAGCCGAAAAAGACGCATCAGTTCTTGATACAGCTTCAAGTAGCGATGATGAAAAAGCTCTCAAAGAAATTTTAAAACAGGTTCTTACTACTCAACCAAATCGATGGCAGCATACAGCTTCAGACATGCGCGGCGTTAGCGAAGAAACCACCACAGGAGTACATCGCCTCTACAATATGCAGCAACACGGAGAACTTCTGTTCCCCGCTTTCAATGTCAATGATTCTGTAACCAAAAGTAAATTTGACAATATGTATGGTTGCCGTGAATCCCTCCTTGATGGTATACGCCGAGCTACCGACGTGATGATCGCCGGCAAGGTTTGCGTAGTCTGTGGCTACGGGGATGTAGGCAAAGGCTGTGCACAAAGTTTGCGTACCTGTGGTGCCCGCGTTCTTATCACTGAAATAGACCCTATCTGCGCACTTCAAGCCGCCATGGAAGGCTATGAGGTCGTCACAATGGAAGAAGCAGCTCCCCAAGGAAAAATCTTTGTTACAGCTACAGGAAACATCGATGTCATTACTTTAGATCACATGCGCCAAATGCCGGATGAGGCGATCGTATGCAACATTGGCCACTTTGATGGCGAAATTCAGGTTGAGAAGCTCCATAAAGAAAAAGATATAAAGTGCACGAATATTAAACCGCAAGTAGACAGTTACCAATTTCCCGATGGCCATAGAATTACTGTTCTGGCAGATGGTCGTTTAGTCAATTTGGGTTGTGCAACTGGACATCCTAGCTTTGTAATGAGCAATTCCTTCACAAACCAAACTTTGGCACAGATAGAACTTTTCACCAACAAATATGAAACCGGTGTCTACGTACTACCCAAAAAGCTTGACGAAGAAGTTGCACATCTCCATCTTAACAGCGTAGGTGCACATCTCACCACGCTCTCTCAGAATCAAGCCGAATACATTGGCGTTAAGCAAGACGGCCCATTCAAAGCCGACTTCTACAGATACTAAATACACGTTGAAGGTTTTTCTAGTTAACAAACAAGCTCAATAAACGACTATGATGAAAGATTTGTTTAAAAAAATATGGCCGGACGTCACCGCCATCTTATTGTTTTTACTCCTTTCTCTGATTTATTTTATCACACCGATAACGCAAGGTTTGACACTCACCGGCAGTGATAACACAGCAGGCATCGGCTTAGGTCAGGAAATTGCACACCATCAGGAAAAAACAGGCGAAATGACCCGATGGACAAATGCCATTTTCAGTGGTATGCCAACCTACCAGATTGCACCGAACTATGGTTCACGTTCCGTTTTGAGCAGTTTACGCACCATTTACGAATTGGGTATGACTGGAGCCGTGATGTACGTTTTCATCTTACTTTTGGGCTTCTACATTTTAATGCGTACACTACGCTTTAAGCCGACGCTCTCAGTTCTTGGCGCGATTATGTGGGCATTCTCCTCCTACTTTTTTATTATCATTGGAGCTGGGCACATTTGGAAAGTTCTTACTTTGGCATTTATTCCACCAACCATTGCAGGTATGGCGCTGTGCTATCGAGGTAAATATATTTGGGGAGGTGTTGTAACAGCTCTCTTCATGGCATTTCAAATTTTGTCGAATCACCTCCAGATGACGTATTACTTCGGTTTCGTCATGTTACTGATGTTCATTGCCTATCTTATTCAGGGCATTCGCCAACACACAATGCCTTCCTTTCTGAAGTCAACCGCCGTCTTTATTGTTGCACTCATTATAGCCTTAATGGCGAACCTTCCAAGTCTTTATCATACCTATGAGTACAGCAAAGAATCTATGCGCGGCAAAGCTTCACTTGAATCTGCAGCTAACCCACAAAAAAGCGGACTCAGTAAGGAATACATCACCCAATGGAGCTACGGAATCGGAGAAACATGGACTCTACTGGTACCAAATGTAAAGGGAGGCGCTTCTGTTCCCATCGCTAGTAACGATAAGGCAATGGAAAAGGCCAATCAACAATACATACAAATCTATCAGCAAATCGGGCAATATTGGGGAGATCAGCCGGGCACATCAGGTCCTGTTTATGTAGGTGCCTTCGTGTTGATGCTGTTTTTCCTGAGTCTCTTCGTACTAAAAGGTCCCATGAAATGGTGTTTATTCATAGCTACTCTGTTAAGCATTTTACTCTCATGGGGACATAACTTTTCAGACCTGACAAATTTCTTCATCGACTATATCCCAATGTATAACAAATTCCGTACAGTGGCGTCAATTCTGGTCATCGCCGAATTCACGATCCCACTCATGGCTGTCATGTGCTTGGCTAAAATCATTGAAGAGCCTGAAATTCTCAAAAAGAAAACGAAAGGATTTTATATTAGTTTCGCTCTAACGGGAGGCATCTCTCTTCTCTTTGCTCTCTTCCCCACTGCATTTTTTTCTTCTTTTATTTCTGCGAATGAAACAGCGCAATTCGGACACGCTTTCGGGAATAACCCAACTATCGCCAACGCCATTACAACGAACCTCAGTGAAATGCGCGAAGCCATTTTAACGGCAGATGCGTGGCGTAGCTTTGTCATTATTCTGATTGGTTCTTGCATCTTATTCCTCTACAGGGCTAAAAAGTTGAAGGGAACCCCCATGGCCATTCTTATTACACTTTTGTGCCTAATCGATCTGTACGGTGTCAATAAACGCTATCTGAACGACGATAATTTTCAGGAACCCACTGCCAGCAATCAAGCTTTTGTCAAAACTGCTGCCGACGAAATGATTCTCCGAGATAAATCACTTGATTACCGTGTACTGAATCTTGCTCGTAACACTTTCAACGAAAACGAAACAGCCTTCTATCACAAGAGTATCGGAGGATATCATCCCGCCAAATTAGGCCGCTATCAAGACCTAATTGTAATGTGCATTTCACCAGAAATGCAAAATCTGATGAATGCAGTCAGCCAAAACAAGGGAGACATCACGAAAGTGGACCTAAATAAGACTTGTCCTGTTCTCAATATGCTCAACGACAAATATTTCATTTTTGGTACACAAGATGGACAACAGATTGCGATTCAAAATCCGGCAGCCTATGGGAACGCATGGTTTGTAAACAAAGTAGAGTATGCAAAATCACCAAATGAAGAAATTAACATACTCAAAGCCATCGACCCACACACCGTAGCTGTCTCAGACATTCAATTTAAAAACACACTGGAAGGTTCGCTTTCTAGTGACAATAACGACTCGCTAAGCTCAGTCAAACTAACGCAATACGCACCCAACGAACTACACTACAACACAGTATCTCCACACGGAGGTCTTGTAGTCTTTTCAGAAATATTCTATCCAGGATGGAAAGCTACCATTGACGGTAAGCCACTTGAACTGGGACGAGTTGATTATGTATTGCGCGCAGCTTATGTGCCAGCAGGCCAACATAAAATCATGATGGAATTCCGCCCTGCCAGCGTAAAAGTTACCGAAACGCTTGCATACATCGCCCTCGTCGTGCTCCTCCTCGCTTTCCTGAGTGTCTTATATGTTTCCTTGCGGCCCAAAAAGGCTGATGCCTAAGTATAAATTTTAACATTATCATGAGTATAGCAAAGCCCAGCATACCAAAAGGGACACGCGACTTCTCGCCGCTGGAAATGGCAAAGCGCAACTACATTTTCGATACTATTCGTCAAGTTTATGCCCTTTACGGTTTTCGCCAAATTGAAACGCCCTCCATGGAACTTCTTTCCACGCTCATGGGCAAATATGGAGAAGAAGGTGATAAGCTCCTTTTCAAGGTCCTCAATTCAGGTGATTTCAAATCCGGCATTACAACATCCCAATGGCAGGAAGAGAATGCAAACAAACTCGCAGCGCAACTCTGTGAGAAAGGTTTACGTTATGACCTCACAGTGCCTTTTGCGCGCTATGTAGTACAACATCGGGAAGAATTACAATTACCATTCAAACGCTATCAGATTCAGCCCGTTTGGCGTGCAGATCGTCCCCAGAAAGGACGTTATCGCGAATTTTATCAATGTGATGCAGACGTTGTAGGCTCTGACTCGCTAATTAACGAAGTGGAGTTGATGCAAATAGTAGACACTGTTTTTACTCGCTTCGGGATCCGAGTTTGCATCAAACTAAACAACCGCAAAATCCTCACGGGCATGGCTGAATCTATCGGACACCCCGATAAGCTTACCGAAATTACAACCGCTATAGATAAGTTGGACAAAATCGGCATTAACAGCGTACGTGAGGAACTTGCCACCTACGGCATCAGTAAAGAATCCATTGAGAAGTTACAACCCTTATTTGAAATTCAAGGCACTACAGATGAACGTCTCGAAGCCATTAGCACCATGCTCAAAGACAACGAGACAGGCTTAAAGGGGATCGAAGAATGTCGTTATGTACTCCAGGCCCTGAAAGAACAAGGGATCAACAATCCTATAGAATTTGACCTCACACTGGCTCGCGGACTGAACTACTATACCGGCTGCATCTTCGAAGTAAAAGCCCTTGATGTGGAAATAGGCTCTATCACCGGTGGCGGTCGCTATGACAACCTAACCGGCATTTTCGGGATGCCCGGCCTCAGCGGTGTTGGACTCTCTTTTGGTGCAGATCGCATTTTCGATGTACTCAACCAGCTTAATCTCTATCCACACGAAACTACAACGGGCGTACAATTGCTTTTCATTAATTTTGGTTCTACTGAAGCCGCTTATTGTCTCAAACTCGCAGCTCAAACGCGACGCGCAGGAATCCGCACGGAAGTTTACCCAGACAGCGTAAAAATGAAAAAGCAAATGAGCTATGCCAATACACTTGGCACTCCATACGTGGCGTTGGTAGGTGAAAACGAAATGCAGAATAGCACGGTTTCACTTAAAAACATGGTAACTGGAGAACAGAAATCAGTCGTTATCGATCAACTCATTGCAGAAATTAATCGTTAAGTTTAAACCCTTTCAGATACAGTTTATAAAACACGTTCTCTCTTTACTGAAAACGTGTTTTTTCATATTACAACAAAATCAGACTGATCCAAAAATATATTTGTCAAAGATTATCAATTCATTTTTTCCACCCTATGATTTAAAAAATATTGCTACTTGTCATAGTCTCCCAGTTGTTCACATTCATAAAAAAGAAGAGGCTACTTGTCGAAACGATGAGGCTACTTGTCAAAAATACATGTCTCGTCCTAAAATAGCGTTACACAAAAGAAGTAATGTTATGAAAGAATTAAGAAATGAGTACGTTAAACGTAGCCAAAAGGATTACAGCATGTCCTTTAAATTATCAGTTGTATCAGAAATAGAAAGAGGAGAACTCACTGTAAGCTGTGCAAAAAAGAAGTATGGCATCCAAGGAAGTCAAACAATTACTAATTGGCTGAGAAAATATGGTACCTTTGACTGGGAAAATCAAACGCCATCAAATATGCCTAAAAGTAAAGATCTAAAGATTTTGGAACTTGAGCAAAAAATCAAGGTCTTAGAAAAGCAGAAAGCCTTTCTGGAAAAACAAGCCGAGAACTCGGACAAGAAAGCCGTCTTTTTTGATATGATGATAGATATAGCTGAAAAAGAGTATCATATACCGATACGAAAAAACTCCTACCCCAAACAATCGACCGATTCACAAGAGAACAAAAAGTGAGTAAATCCTCCACCTGTGGATTGCTCGGGGTAAGTAGACAGGTTTATTATCGTTCCTATCGATCAAAGAAGGAGAAACAGGATAAAGCAGAGCAAGTAATAGCTATGGTAACATCGATTCGTCGGGATATGCCACGAATTGGTTTTCGGAAACTGTACTACCTTCTCAATGAACCATTAAAGGAACTCAATATAGGACGAGATAAGCTTTTATCGATATTAAAAGCGAATCATCTGCTAATTAAACCAAGGCGAAACTATCGGATAACAACCGATTCCCATCATCGCTTTAGAAAGCACAAGAATCTGATTGCAGATATGCCATTAAGATATCCTGAACAAGTTTGGGTTTCTGATATCACCTACATTGGTGGGAGAAGCAGGAACTGCTATTTGGCATTGGTTACCGATGCTTATTCAAAGAAAATTATGGGGTATGACGTCTCCAACAGTTTGGCAACGGAAGGCTCTTTAAGAGCTCTGAATATGGCTATAAAACAAAGAAAATACAAAAACGTCCTGATCCACCACTCTGATCGTGGGTTACAGTATTGTAGTAATGATTATCAGCATGTTTTGAATAAAGAGAGAATTATACCCAGTATGACAGAGAGTTATGATCCCTATGCCAATGCCATTGCTGAAAGAGTCAATGGCATATTAAAACAGGAGTTTTTACTGGAAGATTATCAAGTAAATATTCAAACAATGAAATTGATTGTAAAAGATGCTGTACGGATTTACAACACTAGAAGGCCTCATTGGTCCTGTCACATGAAAACTCCCGAAGAAATGCATCAGCAGAACAATTTGAAAATTAAAACCTATAAAAAATCTGAGAGTAGCAAGGATATCCTTGCTACTCTCAGATAAAATAGATATTTTTGTCTCATAAACCTGTAACGGTTATTTAGGACTAGTCAACAACAAATATATTTTGAAAAAAGTCGTACTTCATTGACAGACTTTCAAAATCAATAAAAACTCATCCATCAGCAATGGTCAAATAGTTGTCGGACTTTCTTTTAAAACTGCCTGTCATTTTTCAAGTAAAAAGCTTTTTCACGACACAGTCTTTGCACTCCCAGAAATAATGCGTAATTTTACGTCCAAATAAAAAGGAGAAAGAATTATGGAGAAAAACTTCAAGCGAACGCTGGTCACAGCTGCACTGCCTTACGCCAATGGAGGCGTACATATCGGTCATTTGGCTGGCGTTTATGTACCGGCAGACATTTACGTCCGCTACCTGCGTTTGAAAGGCGAACCCGTACTTTTTATCTGCGGTTCGGACGAACATGGCGTACCGGTAACAATGCGTGCCCGCAAGGAAGGTTGCACCCCCCAGGATGTCGTAGACCGCTATCACTCACTTATCAAAAAAAGTTTTGAAGACTTCGGCATAAGTTTTGATACCTATGGACGTACCTCGTCTGACACCCACACGCAGGTCGCGTCGGATTTTTTCAGTACCCTATATGACCAAGGCGTCTTTCTTGAAAAGGAAAGTGAACAATATTATGATGAAGAAGCAAGAGTCTTTTTAGCCGACCGTTACATTGTAGGAGAATGTCCCCATTGCCATACGGAGGGAGCCTATGGCGATCAATGTGAACATTGCGGTTCAGCTCTATCACCCACAGAACTTATCAATCCACATAGTACCGTCAGTGGTAGTACACCAGTTCTTCGCAAGACCAAACATTGGTATCTTCCGTTGGATAAATACCAGTCTTGGTTAGAAGAATGGATTCTTAAAGGACATAAAGAATGGCGTAGCAATGTCTACGGGCAATGCAAAAGCTGGTTGGACATGGGTCTTCAACCTCGTGCTGTCAGTCGGGACTTGGACTGGGGTATTCCCGTACCAGTAGAAGGAGCAGATGGAAAAGTTCTGTATGTTTGGTTTGACGCTCCCATTGGCTACATCAGTAATACAATAGACCTACGTCCAAACGACTGGCAAACATGGTGGAAAGACGCCTCTACGCGTCTTGTTCACTTCATCGGCAAAGACAATATCGTATTCCACTGCATTGTGTTTCCCACCATGCTAAAAGCAGAAGGTAGCTACATACTGCCGGACAACGTACCAGCTAACGAATTTCTTAATCTAGAAGATCAGAAAATTTCCACATCCCGAAATTGGGCTGTTTGGCTCCACGAATATAATAAGGATTTTCCGGGCAAACAAGACGTCATGAGATATGTGCTAACTGCTAATGCACCTGAAACGAAGGACAATAATTTTACTTGGAGGGACTTTCAGACCAGAAACAATAACGAACTTGTTGCCGTATATGGAAACTTCGTAAATCGGGCGCTGCAACTCACCAAAAAATATGAAAATGGAAAAGTTCCGGCAGTGAACAAATTTACAGACTTTGACCAAGCTACCATTGCAGAATTCACAGACGTTAAAAACAGGGTAGAACAGCTAATTAACACTTTCCATTTCCGCGATGCACAGAAAGAAGTTATGGAACTGGCTCGCATCGGTAATAAATACCTCGCAGAGAGTGAACCGTGGAAAGTCATCAAGACCGACCCAGAACGTGTAAAAACGATTCTTTTTGTGTCTCTGCAGCTTGTAGCCAATTTGTCCATTGCCTTTGAGCCCTTCCTTCCCTTCAGTAGTAAGCATCTGCGCAAAATGCTGAATCTGGACGAATGTGTATGGACCGATTTGGGTCGTACAGACATTCTGAAACCTGGCCATCAACTGGCAGAACCTTCCTTATTGTTTGAAAAAATTGAAGATGACGTTGTAGAAGCCCAAGTAAGAAAATTGGAAGAGGCCAAAAAGGTCAACGAATTGGAAAATTTCAAACCAGATCCCATAAGTAACACCATCAATTTTGAAGACTTCTCCAAACTAGACATCCGCATAGGTTTGGTCAAAAACTGCGAGAAAGTGCCTAAGAAAGATAAATTGCTAAAATTTGACATTGACGACGGAATCAATGGGCGTACAATTGTAAGCGGCATTGCACAACACTATAAACCTGAAGAACTGATCGGTAAAGAAGTGTGTTTTATCGCTAATCTGGCACCCCGTAAATTTGGTAACATAGAAAGTCAGGGCATGATTCTCAGTGCTATCAATGCAGACGGCCAACTCAGTGTGGCCACAATTGATCGCAAAGTAAAACCGGGTTGTAAAGTTCAATAAATATATAAACCAATGGAAAAAACACGTCAAAATAAAATAGAACGTTTGATTCAAAAGGAACTCAGCGACATGTTTCTTTTGCAAGCAAAAAGTATGCACGGAGTCATGATTTCCGTAAGTAATTGTCGCGTTTCTGCGGACCTGAGTTATTGCAATGTTTACCTTAGCGTGTTTCCATCTGAAAGCGCCAAAGAGATTGTAGAAAATATTACGGGTAATGGTCGCAGCGTACGCTATGATTTAGGGAATCGCCTACGCTACCAACTTAGAATTATACCAGAACTTCGTTTCTTTGTAGACGATTCCATCGACTACATGGAGCACATTGATGAACTCCTTAAAAAATAGGACGTTGAATTTTCCTTTTTATATTGCACGCCGTTACCTCTTCACTAAGAAAAGCCATCACGCGATCAATATCATTTCGCTCATTTCCATTTTAGGCGTTATGGTAGCTACAACCGCACTGGTATGCACGCTGTCCGTATTCAACGGCTTTCAGGATTTGGTCGCTTCCTGTTTCACCAATTTTGACCCACAGCTAAAAGTTCTACCGGCAAAAGGAAAAACTTTCAGTGCAACGGATCCTGCCATCATGAAAATCAGGAAAGACAAGGACGTCGATGTTGCCTGTGGCGTTTTGGAAGATAATGCTTTGGCCAGATACGGTAAAAAACAGGCCATGATTACCCTGATGGGTGCCGAAGATAACTTTGCAAACTGCACAGATATCAATTCCATTCTTTACGGGAAGGGTCGCTTTGCCCTTCACGCAGACGTCCTCAACTACGGCATCCCTGGAATACGTCTGGCCATGTATTTTAATATGGGAACAAGCTATCCAGATCCACTCGAAATTTTCACTCCACGTCGCGGTACTGAAATAGATATGTTGGATCCTACATCAAATTTCAACCACGATGAGCTCAATTCCACGGGGGTTGTTTTCTCTGTAAGCCAAAAGAAATATGATCAGGGGTACGTTCTGACATCGTTGCAATTTGCCCAAAAGATGTTTGATAAAAAAGGTCAATTGAGTTCTCTTGAACTTAAATTGTCACAAGATGCCAATCTATCCTTAGTAAAAAGTCACTTACAGGAAACCGCCGGTACCAAATTCAAGGTTGCAGACCGCTACGAACAACAGGAAGATGTATTTCGCATCATGAAAGTCGAAAAATACATGTCTTATCTCTTTCTTACCTTTATCCTTTTCATAGCCTGCTTTAATATCGTAGGTTCCTTATCAATGTTGATTATTGATAAACGTGAGAACATCCGTACGCTACGCGATTTAGGTGCCAATAATCAAACAATTGAACACATTTTCCTCTTTGAAGGACGCATGATTTCAGTTGTAGGAGCTTTATTGGGCATTGGGTTTGGATTACTACTCTGCTGGATGCAGATGCGCTTTGGATTACTCAAATTAGGTGATGAATCAGGTGCTTTCATTGTTGACGCTTATCCAGTCAGCGTGCGCTGGACAGATATCGGTCTCATTTTTTTCACTGTGATAGCAGTAGCGTTCCTCACATCTTGGTATCCAGTACGCTACTTGAGTCGCAAATTGACTGATTAAGAAATTATATTTCTAATTTAATATGTTCTGATTCAATATCCTGCTGTAAAAAGATACACGCGGTGCTATCAAAATTACGACTTTCTTCTGTAGTCAAAAATTTGCACACTCCTGATTTTGAACAACGTTTATCCATTTCCGGATGACGTTGGAAGTAATCTTGCAAACTGGCGGCTACATATTCTCCTTGACTAACAATTTGCACATTTTTAGGTGTATACTTTCTAATTTTAGGCAATAAAAAAGGAAAATGTGTACAACCCAATATGATAAGATCTATTTTTGAATCCTTTTTCAGTATTTCTTCCACCTTACTTTTGACAAAATAATCAGCGCCATCTCCGTTGTATTCAAAGTTTTCCACCAAAGGAACCCACATGGGACAAGACAAACTAGAAACAACAATGTCTGGATTTAATTTTTTTATTTCCAACTCATAAGATTTGGAAGACACCGTACCGGGCGTAGCCAGTAATCCAACGTGCCGGCTGCGCGTTAAATTGCCAACAACCTCAGCTGTAGGTCGGATAACTCCCAAAACACGACGTTGCGTATCAAGGTGAGGCAAATCATTTTGTTGAATAGTGCGCAAAGCCTTTGCTGAAGCTGTATTGCAAGCAAGAATAACAAGACTGCATCCTCGTTCGAACAACGCCATTACACCTTGCAAAGTATAGCGATAAACCACATCAAAAGAACGCGTTCCATAAGGGGCTCTGGCATTATCGCCTAAAAACAAATAATCATACTCAGGTAATAAGGCGCGGATTTTTTGCAGTACCGTTAACCCCCCAAAGCCAGAATCGAAAATGCCAATAGGACCTGCAACCTGAGGTAAAACATTATCCGGATCTGAATTCATTACTTATTTTCAGTGTTGGCTGGCGCAGACGCAACAGGTCGGTCTTCTTTCTGCGCATTAGGATCTGCCGTTTTCTCCTCCGCAGGAGTAGTTCCTTCTGTAGTGGCAGGCAATACCTTGCCGTTAATTCTGGCCAAAACAATATCGTTGAGATCTTTTCCTGCTTGCATATGGATAAACGGGAAATCATGATTATCCGTATTAATAATAAAAATAAAACCACTTTCATGGCCTATCACAGAAAGAATACTATCCAATTTGTGAATTACAGGAACCATCATATCATCTTCCGCCTTACTAAGCATACGCTCAGCATCTTTGCGAAAAGAGATACCTTGCTCCATCCCAATCTGCAATTCTTTCTGCCGCTTCAACATAATTTCTTGAGGAAAATTCTTTTGTCCAGAAAGAAAATCAGCAAACATCTTCCGAAATCTCTCCTCATTATATTTTGCCTCAGTATCATATTTATCCTTAAGCGCACGCAGAGAAGTCTGCGCCGTAGCATAATCGGGCATATTTTGCAATGCTTTCTGATAGCTCAGATAGCCAAACTGATATTGTGCCTTGCCACTGGCAGGGAGCAAAATCCATAAAACTGCGGGTAAGCAGCATAATAAGATTTTCTTCAACATTTTCATATTCTCCATTATTTACCTCTGCAAATGTAGTCTTAATTTTTTATATATCCAAATTCTTTTGCGATAGCCTTTGGCCATTACTCCTTCAGTCGTGATTATAGCGAAAAAGAAAATTATACGTCTCTGCAGCAATTTTTTCACCACGCAATTTATCCAAAGAAGGAAAGCCATGATCCTGTCCTTCTATAGTCTTCAATAAAACGGTTTTCTTTCGCTTCAACAATTTTTTTTGCAACAACCGCGACTGTGCAAAAGGAACCAAACCATCCTTGTTTCCATGAAAAATAAGCGTTGGCACAGCTCTATCCACATAGGAAACGGGAGAAAAAAGATTACATATTCTGTGACGCCGCCAAGGATGGCTATTCCCTTGTTGTGTAAAGGCCTCAAGCAACATTTTCCTTTCGCACATTTTCGATTTCGGTAAAACGAGATGAGCCAGCGCGACCACCGGAGGCAGCAAACTGGGACGCAACATCTTACCCAAGTGAGCAGGACCATAAACATCAACACAACAATTAACCTGTGCAGAATAAGTTTTCAAGTCTGCAGAACCAGGAGTCAAAGAATCAGGTGCATAAGCAGTCATAAGAGCGAGATGGCCTCCGGCTGAACATCCTCCTACCGCAATCTTTGATGCATCAAAACCATAAACAAGCCGTTCCTTACGGACCCAACGTATAGCGTCCATGCAATCGGACAAAGGAGCAGGATAAAACACACCGTTTTTGCCATTTACTAATCGATAATCAATACTTACTATAACATAACCCTCTTGTAAAAGTTTTTCAAGTATTTGGAAGCGAAAGGCCTCACGAATAGTAGTACGATCCAACGCACTCCATGATCCACCATGAATAAAAACAAAAACAGGACACGCCTTTACTGAAGTACTGTCAGGTCTGAAAATATCCAATTTCAGTGCACCTTGTGGCGTTTCCTTATAGGTCACACCTTCTATCAATTGCGCCTTTCCAGGCAAATTCATTTTAGCTAGACACCACGTCTGTGGAAACAACAGCCAAATGATAAAAGTCAATATCCTATATTTCATATTCACAAATTTCCAATTTTCCTTACAACAGTAATTTCATCCTATCTTTACACATCTTCTTGTAATACCTTTTTAACAGCATCTTCGTCCAATTGCGAAAAAGGGATCAAATCGGGCACAGGTATTGGGAAAGTACCCAAACGCTTTTCCATCCACACCACATCTTGCCAATTCTGGAACTTATAACCCGAATGACGCCAGAAAGAAAGTAATGTAAAACCCAAAGCTTTATGTAAATGTTCACTTCGTGGATTCGGATGCGTAATACAGGCATAAGCGGTCTGAACATGCTGCATTTCCAACAAGCGAATCAAACGCTCATATAGGCCCAAACCCAACCCCTTACCCAGACAGTATTTGTCCAAATAAATACTCAGCTCTACACTCCATTTGTAGGCTTCACGAGGCGAAACAGCATGAGCATAAGCATATCCCACTACTTTCCCGTCAAGCAAACAAACCAGATAAGGATAAATCTTACATACTTCTAACATCACTTGTTCCATTTGCTCAGTCGTAGGGGTATTGTAGTCAAAAGTGATAGCAGTATGCCTCACATAATAATCATATATCTGCTGTATCTCGATCATATCCTCTTCTGCTACAGGGCGAAAAATGATGTTTTTCTTATTTTCCTGATTTTTTAATTCCATCGTTTTCATTATTTATTGACACAAAAATAAGGCTTTCAAACTGAAAAACATTTTTCTACGTCTCACAAATTTCATTTAACAAAACCTACACTTCTCCTCTAAATTTCTAATACACAAAAAAATTAGAAAGCCTAATTTTTCTCTATGAAAGACCTCTTCATATCAAGAATATGTTAATCGATATTGTCTAAAAAACATCTATTTTCTAAAAAACTTTTCAAATCAATTTGCACTCACAAAAAAAAGAGAAAAGTCTTAAGATTACATTCAGACATTTTCCGACGGCAGCAAAGCCAAAGCCTTATTTTCTGCCGCCTCCATAATTTCGCGTTCTCCAGGACCTTTGTCGTTAATGCCACAAAGATGGAGCACTCCATGAGCAATAACACGGTGAAGTTCCTGATCATAGTTGGTATGAAACATTTCGCTATTACTGCGCACGGTATCAAGACTAATAAAAATATCACCCGAAATGATCTCACCTTCGTCGTCGTCAAAAGTAATGATGTCAGTAAAATAATCGTGGTGTAAAAATTCACGATTAACCTCTAAAATTTTGGTATCATCACAAAAAATATAAGCAATATCACCGACTTTTTTTCCATATGAAACAGCTATACGATGCAACCACGCCGTCGTTTGACGTCGATGGATACTTGGCATTTTTACATTTTCAGTTTGATAACTAATCATAATTTTAATTCTTTTCAATCAAAAAATCCAGGATCATTGCCAGGATAACTATAACGATTTCTACCCAAATGTTTATAAGCCAAATCTGTAGCCTCACGCCCACGTGGAGTACGTTTGATAAAACCCTCCATAATTAAAAATGGTTCATATACTTCCTCGAGCGTGCCAGAATCTTCGCCGATAGCTGTTGCTATCGTGGTTATACCTACAGGTCCTCCATTGAATTTGTCAATAATAGTACTCAAAATTTTATTATCAATTTCGTCCAAACCATATTTATCAATGTTAAGAGCTTCCAATGCAATATGCGCAATTTTCAAATCTATTTTTCCATTACCTTTGACCTGTGCAAAATCACGGACGCGACGCAACAGTGCATTCGCTATACGCGGAGTACCACGGCTACGCCCTGCAATCTCTGCTGCAGCATCCTTATCAATAGTCAAATTTAGAATGCGAGCTGAACGAGTCAGAATATGTTCCAGCACGTTAGCATCATAATATTCCAAATGTAGATTAATTCCAAAGCGAGCTCGAAGCGGCGCAGTAAGTAAACCACTACGTGTCGTGGCCCCTACAAGGGTAAAAGGATTCAGATCTATCTGAATGCTACGGGCAGAAGGTCCTTTATCTATCATGATGTCTATTCGATAGTCCTCCATTGCCGAATAAAGGTATTCTTCAACAATGGGTGAAAGACGATGTATTTCGTCAATAAAAAGAACATCATGGGGTTCCAAAGAAGTGAGCAAACCTGCTAAATCACCAGGTTTATCCAAAACAGGACCTGAGGTAATTTTGAAACCAACACCAAGCTCGTTGGCAATAATATTGCTCAAAGTAGTTTTACCCAGACCAGGAGGACCGTGAACCAACGTATGATCAAGCGGTTCTCCTCGATACTTGGCAGCTTCCACAAAAACGTGCAAATTATCCACTACTTTCGTTTGACCATTAAAGTCATCAAAAGTAAGAGGACGCAAGGCATTCTCGTATTCCTTGTCAGTTTGCGTACCACCCTGTTCCGCACGAATATCAAACGTATCTTCCATTATTCCGCAAAGATAATGATTTTCGCTGAAAATGAAGAATTGTTTTTGACAGATTAGATTTTTTATTTATGTCTTTCATAATCTACAAAAATTTCTTGTTTTCTCTCAAAGGAAATCTGTATATTTGCAGAAACTGAAAAACTATTTACACATTATATTCTATGAAATTGAAAGCAATACTAACTGGATTCCTTTTTCTTATTACAGGAACAATAATGGGGCAAACAACTCTGACTATCGACGGCAGCCAAAAAGGTCCTCAAATTAATTCTTCACTCTACGGTTTGTTTTTTGAAGAAATTAATCACGCTGGTGACGGAGGAATATATGCAGAACTCATTCGGAATCGTTCTTTCGAAGACAATGCGAATAAGCCAGAAGCCTGGCATCCCGTCGGTTCAGCACAAATAAATCTTTTTACAAAAGGCCTACTTAATAAAGTACAAGGAGAAGCTCTTCACGTAAATATTCCATCCGGTACAAATATGAAGTTTCATTCCGGAGTTTCAAACGAAGGTTTCTGGGGAATTAATGCCGTAAACGGCCGGACTTACACCCTCAATTTATGGATTCAGTCACCAAAAGGATATCACGGGAGAATCGCAGCTACCCTGCAAAGTGCAGACGGCACAAAAATTTATGCACGAACAATTCTAAACTCAATAGGAAAATCATGGAAAAAATTTACAGCTACAATTACCTGCAACTCTAACGATAATGCTGCACACTTGGCATTACTGTTTGACCATCCGGGAACCGTTGATATTGACATGGTTTCGCTCTTCCCTCCCACTTTTAAAAACCACAAGAACGGTCTCCGAACAGACTTGGCTCAAATGCTTTATGATATCCATCCTGGTTTTATCCGTTTTCCTGGAGGATGCTATATTGAAGGTGTTGACTCCTATGAAAATGCTTTCCAGTGGCGACGCACGATTGGTCCCATTGAGCAACGCCCCGGACACTGGAACAAAGTTTGGGGTTATCGCTCCTCAGACGGACTAGGATTTGACGAATATTTGCAAATGTGCGAAGATCTCCACGCCGCACCTCTATTTGTGGTCAACATCGGCCTTGGCCACGAATATTTTATCCCCTTGGATTCCCTGGGGCCCTATATTAAGGATGTAATGGATGCACTAGAATATGCCAACGCAGACATAAATACACCCATGGGAGCTCTCCGCGCCAAAAATGGACATCCAAAACCATATAACATCCAATATATTGAACTCGGAAATGAAAACTATCAAACAGGAAACGATCCTCGCAGCCGAGAATATCCCGAGCGTTACAACTTATTTCGGAAAAACATTCTAGCACGTTATCCACAAATTAAAATTATCGGAAATGTAGAAGCATGGGGAACAGATTCCCCTTCATGGCGCAACGACTATCCTGTAGATTTTCTGGATGAGCATTATTACAGATCCTATTCTTGGATGCGCCAAAACTTTACAAAATATGACCATTATACTCGCGGCAAGCATCAGATTTATAACGGAGAATACGCTGCCAATCAATCTGGCACCTATGGCAAAAATGGTACTATTCAAAGTGCCTTGGGAGAGGCCATCTACATGCTTGGTATGGAACGAAATGCTGATGTATGTGCCATGGCTAGTTTTGCTCCCATTTTCACCCACGAAAATAACCGTGCTTGGGATTACGACATGATCCATTTTACGGCCGCAGAATCTTTCGCCACCCCTTCTTATTATGTACAAAAACTTTTTGCAAATAATTTGGGGGAACAGGCTCTTCAAATCTCTGAAACGAACAACACAGCACCAATAATTACAAATCTGCGCACAGGAGTGGGAACATGGAAAACAGCAGCTCAATTTGAGTCCTTCGCCATACTCGATCTCAACAACACTTTTATTGCCAAGGAGAGCTATACAGGCAACTTGAGCCGTTGGATTCAAAAAAATGGCAAATGGGAGAAAGGTAGCCTCAATTATATTCAGAATTCCCTAGACGAAAATTGCGTTTCCATTTTCAATCAGCCCATTGCTCAAACAGCTTATGAAATTAATCTTAATGCAAAGAAATTGAATGGTAATGAAGGTTTCTTGCTCATATTCAATTATCAAGACGACAAGAATTACTGTTGGTGGAACATTGGTGGTTGGGGAAATACAGAGAGTGTCCTTGAAAGCTGTACAAACGATACTAAAACAATTTATGACCGACGCCCATTTACCGTAAAAACAGGGGAGACTTATCAACTTCGTCTTTTGGTTAATGGCAACGAAATTACCGGATTTATTAACGGGCAGGAAATGCTTCACGCTTCACTCCCTTCATACCGAGCTATTTATTCTGCGGCAGCTCTCAATGAAAAAGGTGATACTCTCATTCTAAAAATTGTCAATCCAGATCCTCAAACAAATGACGTTCATCTCAACTTCAAGAATCTTCACCCAACTACTGGCACCTTGCAACAACTGAAAGGGCTCACAGCTTATGATGAAAATACACTTGCAGAAAAACAACAGGTTGTACCATCTAACGAAACAATCTTATCAGGTATTGCCCAACAAATGACGTTCAAAGCAGTTCCTTTTTCTTTAAACATTCTTAAATTGAAAGTGGCACCATAACCATCAACTCACAAAAAAATCATTCAAATTTAACCTGTCTTTTAGCAGATACAACAAAAAATAGCAACAACTATTGGTCCACTCATTTTACGATTATTTTTAAAACATCCAATTATGTCTGATAATATTTCCAACAACTATTGCATCATTCTCGCAGGAGGAACAGGAACTCGTCTATGGCCATACAGTCGCAATAAAAAACCGAAACAATTTATTGACCTATTTGGCATTGGAAAATCCATGTTACAGGTCACCTACAATCGTTTTGCCAAATTTCTGCCGATTGAAAACATTTTCATTACAACCTTTACTGAATATACAGATTTGGTTTGTGAACAACTCCCAGAGCTGCCACTATCACACATCATCGCTGAACCGGTTCAATTAGGTACGGCCCCAGCCACGGCTCTTGCAGCCGCATATATTTCAGCTATTAATAAGAATGCATCTATCATCATTTCGCCATCTGATCAGTTAATTATACGTGAAGACATTTTTCAACAAGAAGTATTAAAAGGATTTGATTTTGTTAGCAAAGTGTCAGACTTTCTCGTATTAGGAGAAAAAGCAACAACTCCTGAAACCACTTACGGTTACATCCAAGCTGGAGAACAAACCAACGAGGGTTATGCGTCTCTGAAAAGTTTTACAGAGAAACCAACATTCGATTTTGCTAAGTTCTTTGTAGACAGTGGTGAGTTCTATTGGTCTACAAGTATTTTTCTCTGTAACATTAACACTCTGATTAAATCTCTGGAAACCGACTACACAAAAATCCGCAATATCAGCAAAATGCTATCATCTTCTACACGTGAAGAGGTAGAAAACTATATTCGTAAACATTTTCCACGGAACCGCTTTCAGTCAATAGATATGCTTATTTTAGAACACAATACCAACGTCTATATAGGTCCTTGTTCTTTTGGTTGGCGCGATGTAGGTAGTTGGGCCGGTTTCTATCACATTTCTCAAAAAGACGGGCACGGCAACATTACGATGACGCCCAAAGCAACGGTATACAACAGCCATAATAACATTATTATGACATCGACAGAGAAACTTGTATTACTTAGTGATTTAGATGGCTATCTAATCATTGAAAACGAAGGAGTTATCATGATTTGCAAGAAAGATGATATGGCTCAGATCCGTCGTATGATGACAGATGCCATTATGAAATATGGCTCCACGGTATCTTAATTTTCTATTTTCCTGCTTTGAACGCGTTAATTTTCGATCCATCTGGCCTTTAGAAAAATTTATTTTTACCGTGAATGTAAAAAATAGAAGCACCCGTAGAGACGAGTGTCGCCTTCTGTTTCCGAGTGATCTCGTTTCTGTTTAACGCCAACTATCCGATTTCTACGCGCCTTCAATAAAATAGAATTAGACTTAGCAAAACGAAAACAGTCACTTTTAAACACAAAACCAGCGACCTCCCGTTCGTAGGTTATGACAGTAATTGGGTTTTGGAACCGTGTGATTTTCGAATTCAAGTTGGAAATCAGATTTTATTTTATTGCTGTCCGATAAAATAAGGAATAGCATGCAAATAGTTCCCGAAGGCCTTTTAAATAGGGCTTC
>Ga0183100_1000316_pt1 | contig 48165 bp, 37 predicted proteins | sample Biomet2_FD_127789 | JGI IMG/M metagenome (GOLD analysis project Ga0183100, IMG submission 127789) | Microbial communities from bioreactor (seeded with anoxic lake sediment) at LBNL, California, USA - Biofuel metagenome 2 | ecosystem: Engineered > Bioreactor > Anaerobic > Unclassified ... | reverse complement strand
ATAATTGTATCTTATTGACTATAAAGATACTAAATAATTTTTAATTACACAAGATTTGCAAAATCATTTATCAACTTTCTTCTCTTTATTTTTATTATCGACTTTTTCAGCAGCCTCGGCACGCCCCGCCTCTACCTTTCATGATACTGAAAGGGCTCATCCATAAAGGGATTGCAGGCGCATGGGATGGTTGTATAAATACATTCTATCCTTGACGCGGGAACCCTGTCTATTTACAGCTTTTGTAAAGGAACTTTGTTTTTAACAGACGGTACACACAGCGGAGAAAATAGTTCCGTTCTTGTTTCCTCACCGGAAAAAATCTTTACCTTTGTCCATGTAAATTTTGTATCTCTATGAAACGATTGTTTTTATCTTTTTTGATATCCGTCCTGTTTCTGACGTGCTCCTATGGTAAAACGACTACACGCATCATCACGGGTGACGAGCGCACGGAGCAATACCTGCCTCTGCTGAAAGGACAGAAAGTGGCACTGTTCTCCAACCGCACCGGCATGGCGAACAAGAAACATATTCTCGACGTTCTCCTGGAGCACGGGGTCAACGTGACCTGCATTTTCTCGCCGGAACACGGATTCAGAGGTCTGGCGGACGCGGGAGAACACGTAACAAACAGTGTGGACGAGCAAACAGGCGTACCTATTTTGTCGCTTTACGGAGGAACGTCTCCGCTGAAAGATCCTCAAACGATGGAACGCTTCGACGTACTGATCGTGGATATACAGGATGTGGGTTTGAGGTTTTATACATACTACGTCACGATGTGCCACCTGATGGACGCCTGCGCGGAAGCGAATAAAAGCGTCATCATTCTGGACCGCCCCAATCCCAACGGGCACTACGTTGACGGTCCCGTGCTGGACCTGACGCTGCGCTCCGGCGTAGGTTGGTTGCCGATCCCCGTGGTCCACGGAATGACGCTCGGCGAACTGGCACAAATGATCAACGGAGAGGGATGGTTGGAACAGCATCAGAAATGCCGCCTCACGGTGATTCCCTGTTTGAACTACACCCACGCCACGAAGGTGGACATCACGGTGCCGCCCTCACCCAACCTGCCGAACCGACAGGCCGTATGGCTCTATCCCTCGCTGTGCTATTTCGAAGCCACCCCCGTGAGCGTGGGGCGCGGTACGTCTAAACCTTTTCAAATCTTCGGGCACCCCGCGATGAAAGGTTTCCCCTACACGTTTACCCCCAAAAGCCGCATCGGCGCCACAAATCCCCCACAAAAAGACCAGCGCTGCTATGGACGCGACTTGAGCCATCTGTCGGAGCAAACCATCCGGGAGCGCGGCATCGACCTGAGTTATCTCATTGAAGCCTATCACCGTGTAAACATCGGCGACACCTTCTTTTCCAATTTCTTTGAAAAACTGATCGGCAACAAAAAGATCCGCCAACTGATCGAAAACGGTAAATCCGCCGCAGAAATCCGCGCCACCTGGCAACACGACGTGGAGGCATTCAAACAGCAGCGCCGCCCCTATCTGCTTTATCCGGAATAGCATTTTTTAGAACAACTTATTCGACTTCGACGCAAACAACCATAGACTTTTTTACGTAAATTTGCGTCGAAAAGACTATGCACGCATCTTCACGGAGCATAAACCAGAAAAACAGTACCAAAAACAGAACAACATGAATTTTAAAAACCTTCTTTTAAAATGCCTCCCGGCAGCGCTGCTGCTCTCCTCCTCACCTATTTACGCCGATATACTGAACCAGGAAATCCGTCAACAGATGGGGCATATTTTTGACCGCATCGTGAGTCGCGAAGCCTCTATCGGACAGGTTCACATCGACACGGCCTATCTCAAAAACGATACGCTGAAACTCTTCGCCACGGAGAACCTCTCCTACGCCCCCCTGCGCGAGGACAATGTGAAGGAAATCTACAGCGAACTCCAAAAGCTGTTACCCGAAGACTTGAAAAACAAAAAACTAGTGGTGGTGAGCAACGAGAAAGCCATCGAAAACTATATTCCCATGGTGCTCCGTCAAAAGCCGGACAAAAAGCAACGCCGCTTCACGACGCCGAACGAAACGCCCCTGGTGAAAAACCTGTCACAACCCTATCAAATTAAAAACGGTCTGGACGACCGACACATCGCCATGTGGCAAAGTCATGGTTTCTACTACGAAGGGAAACTGGACCGCTGGGAATGGCAGCGTGCACGACTCTTTCAAACCGTGGAGGACCTGTATACCCAAAGTTACGTGCTGCCCTTCCTCGTACCGATGCTGGAGAATGCGGGAGCTTATGTGATGATGCCACGGGAACGCGACGCGAACCCGCGGGAAGTCATCGTGGACAACGACGGCAGCACGCAGACTCACAACGAGGATGACATGGAGAACCTCACCTATGCCTCACAACTGAGCAGCACATATGCCGAACACAACGGCAGCAAGACCTGGAGCAACGGGAGCGGCATCGGCTTCGGTTACAAACGCGCCATTTACCTGAACCACGACAACCCCTTTAAAGAAGGGTCGTTCCGTCAAACGGAAACCGTCAAAAAAGGAGACCCCACCACAGCAACTTGGACGCCGGACATTCCTCAGGCAGGAGACTATGCCGTTTATGTGGCCTACAAAACCACGCCGGGCAGTACGGAGGACGCAGCCTACACCGTGATTCACCGCGGAGAGAAAACGCTCTTCCACGTGAACCAGCAGATGGGCGGAGGTACGTGGATCTATCTGGGCACCTTCGGTTTCGACAAGGGTAAAAGCGCCGACAACTGCGTGGAACTGAGCAACCTCTCGGCAAAGAGCGGCCGCATCCTCACAGCCGACGCCGTAAAAATAGGGGGCGGCATGGGCAACGTGGCGCGCTACATCGACCAGAGCAAAGGAGAAAACGACCACACCCCCATTACGTTGGCAGACCACCCGCAGAAGAGTAGTTACCCGCGTTACTGCGAAGCCGCACGCTACTGGATGCAGTGGGCCGGCGTGCCGGACAGCATCTATGATCTCAACAATTCCAAAAACGACTATACCGACGACTACAAAGCCCGTGGCTTATGGGTGAACTGGTTAGCCGGCGGCAGCGCCATCGACAGTACGGACCGCGGTCTGCACATCCCCATGGACCTCTCGTTTGCCTTCCACAGCGACGCGGGAACGAACCTCTCCAATGACATTATCGGCACCCTGGCCATCTACGACTCCGAACACTACGGAGGGAAATTTCAAAACGGAGCTCCGAGAACCATCTGCCACGACCTGGCGGACCTGGTACAAAGCAGCATCGTGAGAGACCTGCGCCTGGAATGCGAACCGAACTGGACGCGCCGCGGCATGTGGGACAAACCTTATTTCGAAGCCTGGATGCCCAAAGTGCCCGCCATGCTCCTCGAGCTGCTCTCTCACGAGAACTTTGCCGACATGCGCTACGGTCTGGACCCGCGCTTCCGCTTCATCACGAGCCGCGCCATCTATAAAGGCATTCTGAAATTCATCACTTCGCAACGAGGTGAGAAATATGTGGTGCAGCCACTCCCCGTTCACCATCTGATGATGCGCCGGATCAACGCCGGCAGCTTCGAGTTGTCCTGGCAGCCCACCACCGACAGTTTGGAACCCACGGCACAACCGAACAAATATCTCGTTTACAGCCGCATCGGCAACGGCGACTGGGACAACGGACAACTGGTGAAAAAACCGACCTTCCCGGTCACACCCGCAGTGGGCAAGGTCTGCAGTTACAAAGTGGTAGCCCTGAACGACGGCGGCTGCAGCTTCCCCTCCGAAATTCTTTCGGCAGGCATTGCGGAAAATGCCGGCAATGAAAAACCCGTACTGGTCATTAACGGATTCCATCGTATCAGTGCTCCGGCAGACTTTGTAGCACCGGCACCGGCAGACACCGCCCTGGCAGGATTTCTGGACAACATCGACCACGGCGTGCCCTATCTGAAAGAAATCAATTACGTTGGCAGTATGAAAGAATTCCGGCGCCGCATCCCCTGGATGGACGATGACGCCGCAGGCTTCGGCGACAGCTACGGCGACCATGAAACGCAGGTCGTAGCCGGCAACACGTTTGATTATCCCGCCATACACGGATTGGCACTGATGCAGGCAGGACGGAGCTTCCTCTCCTGCAGCGACGAAGCCGTGGAGGACAGCAGCATCCGCCTGGAAGACTACCCCCTGGTAGACCTGATCCTGGGTAAGGAGTGCCAAACAAAAATGGGCCGAGGCGGAGTGAAACCCCTGCAGTTCAAAACCTTCACCACCCCCATGCAACAACGCATCACAGCCTACCTGCACCAAGGCGGCAACATCTTTATCTCCGGACAATTTGTAGGTTCCGACATCTGGGACAGCCGCGTGGCTCCCGCCAGACAAGAGGATAAGGACTTCGCCACCGGCGTATTGAAATATAAATGGCGCGTGGGACAGGCAGCCACAGGAGGTGGACTGAAATCTGCCCGTTCCCCGTTGATGGACTTCAGCGGACACTTCGATTACTACAACGAACTGAACAGCGACTGCTACGTGGTAGAAAGTCCCGACGCCATTGAGCCCGCCACGAACGAAGCCTGGACCGTGATGCGCTATGCACAAAACAATCTCAGCGCCGCCGTGGCTTACAAAGGTCACTATCGCACCTTCGTGATGGGCGTACCGTTTGAGACACTGCGCACCGCGGGAGAACGAGAACAACTCATGAAAACCATCGTTGATTTCCTCCAAAAATAATTCTTTGTGATGACTTTTCAAAAACCTCACGTCCAAGCCTGGTGGCGAAAAAGTCTGTTCATGCTCTGTTTGCTCCTTTCCATTCAGGTTGGGGCGCAAACGGGGAAGTTCCGATTTGCCCAACTGACAGACGTCCATTTGAACCCGAACAGCACGCAGCCCACCAAGGACCTGCTCAGCAGCATCGCCCAAATTAACAACACCGACAGCATCGACTTCGTACTCGTGACGGGCGACCTCACCGAACAGGGCGACCGCGCCACACTCAGAAAAGTGAAGGAGTGTCTCTCCCAGTTGAAAGTACCCTACTACGTGTGTTTGGGCAACCACGAAACGACTTGGAGCGAAAGCGGATGCACCGCCTTCAGCGACATCTTCGGCCCGGAGACTTTCAAATTCGAACACCGGGGCATCCTGTTTCTCGGTTTCAACTCCGGTCCGCTGCTGCGCATGGCATACGGCCACGTGTCGCCGGCAGACATCAACTGGTTGAAAAGCGAACTCGCAAAAGCTCAGAAACAGCATCAAAAAGTGATACTCGTCACACATTACCCCCTGACGGAGGGCGACGTGGACAACTGGTACGACGTGACCGACGCCGTAAGGCCCTACGGATGCGTGCGCCTCTTCATCGGAGGTCATTACCACAGCATGCGCAACCTGAAATATGACGGCATGCCGGGCATCCTGATGCGCAGTACCTTGCGCGACGATAACGGCAAACAAGGTTATGGCATCTATGAGGTGTCCACAGACAGCATCCGCGTGTATGAACAGGAAGTGGGCGAGGAAAAACACCTCTACGCTTCATTCGACCTGCAAAAGCCCGCTTACGACCCGCAGGCCAAAGCCGATAAATATCCGGACTACAGCGACAACAAAAAATATCCGCAGGTCAGGAAACAATGGGTGAATCAAACCGGAGGAGCCTTTTACAGTTCCCCCGCGGTAGAAAAGGACCGTCTCTTTACCGGCGACAACGAAGGCGTGCTGAAGGCTTTCGCTCTGAAAAACGGAAAACTCCTCTGGTCTTTCCGCGCCAAGCGCCGCATCATAGGAACTCCGGCAGCCAGTGAAGGCGTGGTGGTGTTTGGTTCCGCAGACAAGAATATTTACGGACTCCAGACCAAAAACGGGAAACTCCTCTGGACGGTAAAAGCCGAAGAACCCGTGCTGGGAGCCGTCACCATCGACCACGGCACAGCCTATATCGGTTCCAGCGACTCCATCTTTCGCGCCATCGATCTCCACACGGGAAACGTGCGCTGGACCTATCGCCCCGTGAAGGGCTATGTCGTGACAAAACCTCTGGTAACGGCAGAACGCGTGATTTTCGGTGCGTGGGACAACACCTTGTACTGTTTGAACAAACAAGACGGAAAAGAAATTTGGAAATGGACCGGCGGCATCGCAGGCATGCATTATTCCCCTGCACAAGTGTGGCCGGTAGAATCTGACGGTAAAGTGTTTATCACAGATCCGCAGCGCGCCATGACCGCCATTGACCTGGAGACGGGAAAAACCGTATGGCGCACCTATCAATCAAAAGTACGCGAAACCATCGGACTCTCGGAGGACGGAGAGCGCCTCTACAGCAAAACGATGGAGGACAGTCTGGTTTGTTACGCCGCGAAAGGTAACACCCCGCGCGAAATATGGGCCTGCAACGTAGGCTTCGGTTATGAGCACGGTCCCTCCATGCCCGTTGAAACGGACGGCATCGTGATCGAAACCACCAAAGAAGGACTCGTCTTTGCCGTAGACGGAAAAACGGGGAAATTACTTTGGAAACACAAAATAGGCAATTCACTCCTCAGTACCCCGGTGGCTCTGAGCAGCAAAAAAATACTTTTCAGTTCCACCGACGGACGCCTCGGCCTCCTCTCCGTGGAATAATCCCTCCGATTCATCCGGAAGCAAACAAACACCATTATGAAAAAATTCAGGTTCCTGCAGCATTTGCAACGATTCATCTTATCGGCGATATTCCTAGGCGCGCTGTGGGGGAGCACCCTCTCAGCACAGAAAATCCACGTGAGCACGGGGTTGGAAATGCTGAAAGCCCAACACTTCAAAATACTTCAAGGCAAACGAGTGGGACTGATCACCAACCCAACGGGTGTGGACAACAACCTGCGGTCGACAATAGATCTGCTCTCTCATGCACCCGGCGTCAAACTGGTAGCCCTCTACGGTCCGGAGCACGGCGTACGCGGCAACCAGCATGCCGGCGACAACGTGGACGACAACCACGACGCCGAGACAGGGCTCCCGGTCTACTCCCTTTTCGGCAAAACGCGAAAAGCCACACCGGACATGCTCAAAGACGTGGACGTGCTGGTCTATGACATTCAGGACATCGGTTGCCGCTCCTTCACCTACATCAGCACGATGGGGCTGGCCATGGAAGCTGCTGCCGAAGCCGGAAAAGAATTTGTGGTACTGGACCGCCCCAACCCACTGGGAGGAGAGAAAATAGAGGGATGCCTCACCGAGGACGACTGTATTTCCTTTGTCAGTCAATTCAAAATACCTTACGTTTACGGCCTCACCTGCGGAGAACTCGCTCAACTGCTCAACGGAGAGCACCTGCTGAGTAACGGCGAGACCTGTAAACTCACCGTGGTCAAGATGAAAGGATGGAAACGCCGCATGACCTATGAACAAACCGGTCTGCAATGGATTCCTTCCTCTCCCCATATTCCGCAACCCATCTCTGCCGTCTGCTACGCCATGAGCGGTATCTTGGGAGAATTCGATTACATGAACATCGGCGTGGGCTACACCCTACCGTTCCAAATGTTTGCCGCCCCCTGGGTGAACGCGGACAAACTGGCAGCGCGCCTCAACGCACTCAAGGTGCCGGGCGTATGTTTCCGCCCCATTTATCTCAAACCTTTCTATGCCACCATGAAGGACGAACAGATTCAAGGTGTGCAGGTTCACTTCCTCGATTACGCCAAGGCACCCCTGACGGATCTCCAGTTTCTGGTGATGCAGGAAGCGGCCGCACTCTATCCGGACAAAGCCGTGTTCGAGGTTTCCGATAAAAACCGTTTCCACATGTTCGACATCGTCTGTGGCACCAAACAAATTCGGGAACGTTTTGCCCTCCACAATCGGTGGGAAGACATTCGCGACTACTGGTACAAAGATGCAGCCAATTTCAGAAAGCTTTCAAAAAAATATTATCTTTATAAATAAACAACATCATGACGACTACCAAAACAAAACGCATTCTGGCCCTCGACATCCTGAGAGGCATCACCATCTGCGGTATGATTTTAGTCAACAACCCGGGATCGGGTTCTGTTTTTGCACCCCTTGAGCACGCACAATGGAGCGGCCTCACCCCCACAGACTTGGTTTTTCCCTTCTTCATGTTCATCATGGGCATTTCCACGTTCATCTCCCTGCGCAAATATAACTTCAAACCGGAAGGCAACACTTTTCGCAAAATCGTGAAACGCACCCTGGGAATCTATCTCGTTGGCCTCCTGATCTGCTGGTTTGCACACTTCTGCTATTACTGGGGTAAACCCGATACGAGTCTAAGCTTCTGGCAGCAAGTGGAACAGGCCGCATGGGTATTTCCCACCCTGCGCCTTAGCGGCGTATTGGCTCGTCTGGCGATCTGCTACGGCCTCACCGCGATCATCGCCATCACCGTGAACCACAAAAGCATCCCCTACCTCATCATCACCCTCCTCGTTGGTTATTTCCTCATACTCATGCTGGGCAACGGCTACTGCTACGGTCCGGACAATATTCTGAGCATCGTGGACCGCGCCGTGATCGGACTGCCCCACATGTGGGACGACAACAACGTGGATCCCGAAGGACTTCTGAGCACCATCTCCGCCCTGGCTCACGTGCTGCTGGGCTTCTACATCGGAAAGAAACTTTTAAGTGGCCATCTCTTTGAAACCGAAAAAATAGAAACGGCAAACCACTCACCATTTCCTAAACAGATTCTGTTTCTACTGCTGGTGGGCGCCGTACTGACGTTCTCCGGATTTCTGCTCAACTACGGTTGCCCCATCAATAAAAAAGTATGGTCGCCAACCTTCGTTCTGACCACCTGCGGATTGGCCAGTACCCTGCTGGGTTTGCTCATCTACCTGGTCGATCTGAAAGGACACGCCAGTTGGGGACGCTTTTTCGAGGCCTTTGGCGTTAACCCGCTTTACCTCTACGTGCAAAGTGACATTTTTGCAATCCTACTCGGCGCCATCCACGTGAGCAATGGCAGCAGCACCCTCAGTCTGCACGGTTTCTGCTGTGACCAGCTGCTGGCACCTGTCTTCGGCAATTACGGAGGTTCGCTGGCTTACGCTCTGCTTTTCGTTCTCCTCAACTGGGTGATTGGTTACCAACTCTACAAACGGAAAATCTACATCAAACTGTAAAAAACGATCAGGCAACAGCCCTTATTTAAAAGAAGCATATGTTTGAAAAAATCACAGAAAAGAGTTCCCTCTACGATGACCTTGAAAAGAAAAGTGTCAGAGAACTGCTGGAAGCGATCAATACGGAAGACCAGAAAGTAGCTTTAGCCGTGCAGAAAACCATTCCACAGATCGAAAAGTTTGTGGAACTGCTCATTCCGCGCATGAAAAAAGGCGGACGACTGTTTTATATCGGAGCCGGGACGAGCGGACGTCTGGGTGTACTCGATGCCTCGGAGATTCCTCCCACCTTCGGTATGCCTCCCACGCTGGTCATCGGCCTCATTGCCGGTGGCGACACGGCCCTGCGCAACCCCGTAGAAAAAGCGGAAGACAATCCGCACCGCGGTTGGGACGAACTCGGCAACCAACACATCAACAGCAAAGACTCCGTGATAGGCATTGCAGCCTCGGGCACTACACCCTACGTGGTCGGCGCCCTCCATGAAGCCCGCGACCACGGGATCCTTACCGGGTGCATTACTTCCAACCCCGATACCCCGCTGGCCAAAGAGGCCGACGTAGCCATCGAAGTCATTGTGGGACCCGAATTCGTTACCGGCAGCAGTCGTATGAAATCCGGAACCGCTCAAAAAATGATTCTCAACATGATTTCCACCTCCACCATGATTCGACTGGGGCGCGTGGAAGGGAACAAAATGGTCAACATGCAACTCACCAACAAGAAACTGATTGACCGCGGCTCCCGCATGCTCGTCGAGAAACTCAAACTGGACTACGGAGAAGCCAAATCCCTGCTTTTGCTGCACGGTTCGGTAGAAAAAGCGATCCACGCTTATCACAAAGACGAAAATCCATAACTGTGCGTCAGACGCACTTGTTTTTCTGTTTTATATCAATTTTTTTTAATCTCTAAGCATACAATTAAAATATTATCATTAATTTTGAACGACTTAAACAAGAAGCGTCTTTTATCATCGGTAATACTAAAAAAACAATATCGCTATGGAAAAACTTTCAAGAAGAGATTTTATTAAAGGTAGCCTTGGAGCCGCCGCCTTGATGGCCGTTCCGAATTCCGTATTAGGAAAGAGCCACGGCCACGTTGCTCCCAGTGACAAACTGAACATTGCCGGCATCGGTATTGGCGGCATGGGCCGCAGAAACCTGAAGAACATGAGTACGGAAAACATCGTGGCACTCTGCGACGTGGACTGGACTTATGCCGACAAAACCTTTAAAGATTATCCCAATGCCATTCTATATAAAGACTGGCGTAAAATGTTCGACGAAATAGGCAACTCTATTGACGCCGTCCTGGTTGCAACGCCAGACCATAACCACGCTGTGATCACGGCAACAGCCATGACGTTGGGCAAGCACGCCTACACACAGAAACCACTGACTCACTCCGTTTATGAGGCTCGTTTGCTCGCTAAATTGGCCAAGAAATATAAAGTAGCCACCCAGATGGGTAATCAGGGCAACTCCTTCGACTGGTGCCGCAGAATCTCTGAATGGATCTGGTCCGGCGCGATCGGAGACGTATATGAAGTACATTGCTGGACGGACCGCCCCATCTGGCCACAAGGACTCATGCAACCGAGTGAGATCGTGCCTTGTCCGAACACCCTCGACTGGGATCTCTTCGTAGGACCTGCAGAAAAACGTCCTTACCACCCCTCTTACACTCCATGGAACTGGCGTGGCTGGTACGATTTCGGTACCGGAGCCTTAGGCGACATGGCCTGCCACATTATGGACCCGGTATGCTGGGCGCTCAATTTGAAATATCCCACCAGCGTGATCGCCAGCTCTACGCTGAGCAACCTCTATTCTCCTCCTCACGCAGAAATGATTACCTACACGTTCCCGGCACGCCCCCAGAAAGGCAACGTGAATATGCCGGAAGTAAAAATCTACTGGTATGACGGCGGTTTGATGCCGCCCCGTCCAGAAGAATTGGCAGACGGAAGCATGATGGGTGATGAAAACGGAGGACTTATCTTCGTGGGAACCAAAGGAAAAATCATGACGGGCTGCTACGGGATGAACCCCACCCTGCTCCCCGTATCCAAAATGGACTCCTTCAAGGAGCCAGACCCCATACTGCCAAGAGTTCCCGGTGGACACGGAAACATCTGGGACACCAACGCACATGAACAGGATTGGATTCGCGCCTGCAAGGAATCACCGCAGAACCGCCACGAAGCTTCTTCAAACTTCCAGTTCTCCGGTCCGTTCACCGAAATGGTTGACATGGGCGTACTCGCCGTGCGTCTGGCCGGCATGTATGGACTCCACCAGGTACTGCAGTGGGATGGTGAAAACATGCGATTCACCAACATTTCGCCAAACGACAAAATCAAGATTGTCAACTACGACGATTTCAAAGTTATAGATGGAGACCCGCGCTTTGACCGCCGCTTCGGAGATTTCAATGCGCTCGAAATGGCTGACGAATGGGTTAAACACACCTACCACAACGGCTTCAGTTTGCCGGATATGCCTACAGATTAACGGATTCTTCACCTTCACACAATGAAAAAATACTTATCCATCCTGGCACTGCTCCTTGTATCAGTTGTTTGCTGCGCTCCGGCTCAGGGAATGACCAAAGCTGAAAAACAAGGTTGGAAATTAGCCATTCAATCTTATACGTTCCACCAGTTTTCTTTACTCGAAGCCCTGGACAAAACCCACGAACTGGGTGTGAAATACATCGAAGTCTATCCCGGCCACAGACTGGGAGGCAAATGGGGCGATAAAGTTTTCGATTTCAATCTGGACCAAGCGACTCAGAAACAAATTCTGCAAATTGCAGCTTCCAAAGGCATTAAGATTGTGGGATCCGGTGTCTTCGTGAGCGACAACAAGGACGAATGGCAAAAAATGTTCAGTCTGGCGAAATCCATGAAAATGGAATACATCACCTGCGAACCGCCCTTGGAGATGTGGGACTACATCGAGCAACTTTCTACCAAATATGGTATCAAGGTAGCCGTACACAACCATCCCAAACCCTCTACATATTGGGAACCTCAAATCCTGCTCAAAGCCATCTCCAAACGCAGCAAAATGCTGGGCTCCTGCGCCGACGTGGGGCACTGGAACCGCAATGGCTTGAACCAAATTGACTGTATGAAAATGACGAAAGGCCGCATCATTTCACTCCACTTTAAAGACATTGCTGCCAAAAATGGCGACGCCTATCAGGATGACGTCATTTGGGGAACCGGTGTACTGAATGTGAAAGAAATGCTTCAGGTGCTCAAAGCTCAAAACTTCAAAGGCTATCTGGCTATTGAGTATGAATACAACTGGGACAATTCCGTACCGGACATCAAGAAATGTATCAGCTACTTTAACAAGGTGTCGAACGAAATTCTGCCCTAAGTCTCAAATTCTCTTTTTAAGAACCATTCATCACAGGGTTTGACAAAAAGAATTCAACAATTACCATTTTCCCCTCCTACCATGCAGGAGGGGAAAACTTTTTTAGTAGTTTTGCAACCTGAAAACCTTTTCACTCGATTCTTTGTTTTCATATTTAATTTCAACGATGAAAAAATATTTCTACTCCTTCCTATTTTTAACTCTCGGATTCGCCACCACACAGGCTCAACCCCTGCAGCGCGTAGCGCCCGAACAAGTGGGTATGGATAGCCGCCAGCTCCTCTACGCAGACCAAGCTATTCAAGAGGCCATCAACAACAAAGAGATTCCGGGCGCCGTACTCGCCGTAGTGCGCCACGGTAAAATGGCCTACCTCAAAGCATATGGCAACCGCCGCGTTGATCCCACCACAGAAGCCATGACCACCTCCACCATTTTTGATATGGCCTCGTGCAGCAAACCCATGAGCACCGCCATGTGCGTCATGAAATTAGTGGAACAGGGCCGAATCCGCCTGATGGACCCCGTAAGCCTCTATATTCCCAATTTCAAAAACTGGCAGAGCGAAGACGGCAAGAAGCAGGAAACCATTCGTTTGCACCATCTCATGACGCACTCCTCGGGACTGCCGCCCTACGTGTCGCCCATCGATTTACAGAAAAAATATGGCAAAACAGATCCTCAAGTTCTCATCGACTATATCGCCAACGGCCCCCGCGACTTTGAGCCTGCCACCGATTTTCAATACAGCTGTCTCAACTTCATCACCCTGCAACACATCGTGGAAAGTATTACGGGAGAATCCCTGCGCCAATTTGCCCGTCAACAAATTTTCGCCCCACTCGGCATGAACCATACGGACTACATACCCTGCAAACTCGCTGCCGACGGAAATTATGTAAATACGGACTACCCCTGCTGGGCCACAGCAGAAGAGAAAGCGCGCGAAAAACTCTCCGACGAAAAAGCCATGCTGCAGGCTGACTTCCTGAAAGACGTGGCTCCCACTGAAAAACAAGCCAATGGACAAGTACTCTGGGGACAGGTACATGACCCCCTCGCCCGAATGGCCAATAACGGCATCAGCGGAAACGCAGGTCTTTTCACGACGGCAGACGACATCGCCCTGCTCTGCGCCATGCTGCAAAACGGAGGCGAATGGAACGGCCATCGCATACTGAGCCCCCTCACCGTGAAAGCCATGCGAAGCGTGCCCCGTCAAGAAGCCGCTCTGGGTCGCACCCTGGGTTGGGACAGTTTCACAGCCTACGCCACCAACAACGGTGACCTCCTCTCGCCAAACACTTACAGCCACTCCGGTTACACGGGTACGTCCATCGTGATCGATCCCGACAACGACATTAGCGTGATTTTCCTGGCCAACGCCGTACATCCGGTAGACAAAAGCAACATGGTACGCCTTCGCTCCCTCGTTTCAAACGCCGTAGCTGCCTCCATCATGCCCGAAGACAGCGCCCACGCCCTCAAATATACCACACACTATTACGACCGCGTGACGCAGTTTATGGGAGAGCCCAACATCACCCCGAAAGACATCGTCATGCTGGGCAACAGCCTCACAGAAAATGGAGGTGACTGGGCTGCACGTTTGGGAAAAGCAAACATCCGCAACCGCGGCATCATCGGTGACGACGCCCAAGGCGTTTACGACCGCCTCTACCAAATCCTGCCCTACCATCCGGCGAAAATCTTTCTCATGATCGGCATCAACGACGTGAGCCATGACCTCTCCACGGACAGCATCACCATCCTGTTACGCCATATTGTAGAAAAAGTACGTACGGAATCTCCTCAAACGAAACTGTATTTGCAAAGTCTGCTGCCCATCAACGAAAGTTTTGGGCGTTACAACCATCTGAAAGGTAAAACAGCGCAAATTCCGGAAATCAATGCCCGTCTGCGTCAATTGGCCAAAGCTGAAAAGATTCCTTTCATCAACCTTTTCCAAAAATTCTGTGAGAAAAATAGCCAGACCCTTCGCGAAAGCGTGTCCACAGACGGTTTGCATCTCCAGGAAGCAGGTTATCAAATTTGGGCCAAAGCCCTCAAACGCAACATTTAATCCCTTTTATTTCCACGTAGAACCCTTTGTCCACATTGAAAGGACAGAAAAATTGAATGAGAACCTTCTTCCTTTGGAAACGGGACTTCAAAACAACGCCGTTTAAATCTATTTCGAGCTGACAGCAGCCCGCTTGGCAAAAGGACTTGCAGCAGGTTGTTTTCAGGAGGGCATCCCTAAAAAACACAGGGCACATTGTCAAAAATAGGAGCTCATTTGTTTTTCAAATAAAGCCGTTCATCTTTTTAACACGCAGAAGCCCTCCCTCCATCCGACAGAACGATCAAAATCTTCCCAACGGGCTCTAAATGAGCGACATGCGGAACAAAAACAAAATTGCCACGTGACATTTTAGCCACCTGGCAATTTGCAGAATCAATCTCAATATTTTTGCCGTTCAGTGAATGTGTGTAACCCGTGCAAAGAACTTTAACTGCATTTTATTTTGCAAAAAACTTCTTGCCATCCCTGATATACATTCCTTTCGCAGGCGGAGCACTGAGTTTGTGGCCCAAAAGATCATAGCACGCACCGATCTTGGTCCATTCAGGGGTATCCATCTTCACTTCGTTAATCTTGGTCAACGATCGGATGTCAAATTGGCCCCAATAAGGACTGGTTTTATAGGCATTTTCACTGCCAGCAGGCACGTAGATCACGAGGTAGGGCATGTATTGAATAGGATCCAAGGACTCCAGAGGGTCCACCCTCATCAAATTGAGTGTTTTTAAGTTTTGATTATTCGAGATGGCGCCAACTCCCATATAATTCACGAAGCCGGGTATATTGAGCATTTTCAAGTTCGGGCAATTGCAAAAAGCATGATCGCCAATACTTGTCACAGTGTTTGGAACTCTTATTGAGTCCAGATTTGAATAATAGAATGCATACTTACCTATTGAGGTTACACCTTCAGGAATTGAGAAAGAGCCTTCGATGAAACTCGGGAATATAAGTAGCGAGTCCTTCTCCTGATCATAAACAACGCCGTCAACAGAACAGAATCTTGGATTATCTTTTGACACTTCTATTTGAGAGCAGGAGAAAGCAGGCATTTCTATGTTTCGCACAGAAGCAGGAATGAATATAACATTAGAAGATGTTCCGATAAAGGCTCCTTCTCCAATGCTGTTCACAGAATCTCCTAAAACTATGCTATAAACCCCAGTAATCCCGGTATAGGAAAAAGCATATTTTCCAATACTTTTTACGGAGCTTGGGAGGTTGACAGAAGTGATCTTTTTGTAATTATAAAAAGCATAATCACTGATATGATTGACGGTATGAGGTATTTTTAAATCTCCGGATACTAATTCATTATTCAAATATAAACAACCATTATGACTTAATGGATTTGAAGCAGAACTATTGAATTTTATTTGAGCCCAATTAGCCAGATCATCAATATAAATATTTAGGGACGCATCATTTATAAAAGATCCATCAATTTCTTTTATCGTATGAGGAATATTCAGGTAACGTGTAGAACAATGATCAAAAAAACCACCCATTATTTTGGTTACCGGAACTTGGTTGCCGTTGATTTTTATTGAGTCGGGTATCACCAGATGATCCGGTAAGTCCGCACTCCATCCACCATCACTACCCGAATAAACATAGGTGCATCCATAAGCCACTTGATTATTTTCTTCATCATAAAAGTACATGATACGAGTATATTGACTACGCAAGCCAGAAAATGCCGAGTTGCTTATCGTTGCTTTTTGGGAGAGAATAATGCTGTCAAGGTTGGTGCAATAGTAGAAAGCACTGTTGTCAATAGATACCGGGGCATTTGGAACGATCAGCGATTTTAAATTCTTACAAACGGCAAAGGCTACAACCCCAATATATTTGACAGAATCAGGAATCAGAACAGAAGAAATTTTTGTATTGTAAAAAGCACCGGAGGCAATCACTCTTAAAGATTTAGGAAGTTCGCAAGCTCCTTCTTTGGATCTTGGATAATAAATCAGTGTATCTATATTCATACTGTAGAGAATCCCATCCAAAGTACAATAGTTCTTATTTCCCTCTTCCAGATCGATATGATCCAGATTATCACATCCCACAAAAGCATTTATACTTAATGTTGTAACTGTTTTTGGAATTGTAACAGAAGAAATACCGGAACTACTGAAACAAGAAGTTCCAATTTTAGTGATCCCTTCACCCAAGGTCACGGATTTCAGGGTCGTGCAACCAGCAAAGGCTCGAGTCCCAATTTCTGTTATCGTATTTGGCAAAGAAACTGATGTCACGGTGCATTGTTGAAAATCGTCATTTTGAAAAGCATTGTTTGCGATTTTAGTCACCGTGTAAGTACCACTAGGGCCATGTTCATTATCAATGGTTACAGTAGATGGTATGACGATATCCCCTGAATAGATCGCCGGACTTACTGGGGCAATCACACTGAGCGTATTCGTGGAGGAAAGGCCGGAATAATGGATCCCGTTCAAAGTGAAATCAAACGGAAAATCCATACCAAAGGTTCGTTGGGTGCCCAAAAATAAAAGAGGCAGCAAAAAAATAAGTGTTGAATTGAATTTGTTCATAGCTCTATTAAATTTAAATTGAGTACCCCCATAAAAGTACTTCGTTCATTTGTGTCTTCGGTATTTTTTAAATTTTAGTTATCAATGATGGAGGTTTCTTCTGTTATTTTCTATTCTCAAGAAAGGTTCTCGTCGTATTTGCTTCTTTACCTAATTAAAAATCACGCGAAATATAAAAGAAAAAAATGGATTCGACAAACAGATTACATAAGTTTAATAAAGATTATGTATTTACCATTTCAACTGACACGGCAAATTTTAGAAAACGGCTCCTAAAAATAAATGGCTTTTGAAACCAAATGTCCCATCTATACAAGGCCGACCAAACGTTTTTAGGTTGAAACTCTATCTATAGAATGAGGGTGTGCCTATTTTGACACACCCTCATTGATTTTGATTGTAGCGCGGCCCAGGATTGAACTGGGGACCTCATGATTATGAATCATGCGCTCTAACCAGCTGAGCTATCGCGCCGTCATCTGCCCTTCATTATGGAATTGCGAGTGCAAAGGTAGAAATTCTTTTCTTTCCTTCCAAATCATTTTTTATTTTTTTTCATATTGCCCTTTTCAAATCCTCCCGCCAGACTTCATCAACAACAAAAAAACTGATTTATAAAGCTCACAAAAAACGCAGACACTGGCCCGGCCTCACCTTTCAATGATATTAGGTTGTAACTAAAACCTGATTTATCGTCAAACAACAGATCGTTGTCGCCTTTTGCAAATTCTTTATTTAAAAAACGCCAAACTGCTTTTTGAAAAGAAGGAACTCCGGCACTTATAAAACGTTAACTTTCCGAATTGGAAAGAGCATCAATCAGTCTGATCATGTTATTTTTAGACCTTATGATTCGGAAACAATCATAAAAGAACGAAAAAAGGAATGGCATTACACGCGAAAGTCGTAATTTTGCAGGTTGAAATAAAAACGAATGTTCCCTATCCGTAAATGACCATCATCAAGAAAATAGACTTATTCGTCTTCAAAAAGTTTGTGATGCTTTTTGCGGGCTCGTTTTTCGTATGCCTGTTTGTACTCATTATGCAATTTCTATGGCGTTACGTGGACGACCTTATTGGAAAAGGCTTGTCGATGGAATTGCTGGGCAAATTCTTTTGGTATGCCAGCATCACGTTGGTACCGACAGCCATGCCATTGGCCATTCTACTTTCCTCCCTGATTTCTTTCGGCAATATGGGCGAAGACTTGGAATTGACCGCCATGAAATCTGCAGGCATCGCACTGCGCAGAATGATGGCACCGCTCTGTTTATCTTGTACGATTCTGGCAGGCATTTCGTTCGTATTCCAAAACAACATTTCGCCCAACGCCCAAAAACAACTCACGCGAATGATTGCGACCATGAAGGAGACCAGCCCCGCCATTGAAATTCCGGAAGGGGTGTTCTATAGCGGCATTCCCAACGTGAATATTTACGTGGATCATAAAAATGCCCAAACAGGCATGCTCTATAAAGTCACTATTTACAAAGTGGATCAGGGTTTTGAGAATGCCCAGATCGTTGTAGCAGACTCCGCCCAATTAGAGACTACGTCAGACAAACACTTTCTGAGACTGATGATTTTCAACGGAGAACAGTTTGAGAACCTGCAATCAGGCAACTCCACGCTGCTTCAAAGAGCCGAAGTGCCTTACGACCGGGAAACATTCAAAGACAAAATTCTTCTGATCAGTTTTAATTCAGATTTCAACCTGATGGACGCCGATATGTTTGCCGGCATGGCCAGAGTGAAAAATCTCAAAGAATTACAAGAAGGTGCAGACTCCATCATCCATACCTGTGACAGCATCGGCCGGGAGTATTACGTTGAACTTAATGCTCGCTATCTGCAAAACGGAATGCTGAACAAAACCGATTCGGCGCGAGCCATAACGAAATCGACAGCTACAACATGCAAACCGGACACCCTCATCAAAAAGTTGTCGTCAGAAAAACGTTTGCAAACCATTGAAGAGGCTCAACAAACCGTAAAAAATGCATTGACTGACTTGGAATTTCAAAAGCCCATTACCGAAGACGGATACAAAAACGCTCGAAAACATCTTATCGAATGGCATCAAAAATTCGCCCTTTCTCTTTCCTGTCTGATTTTCTTCTTTATCGGAGCACCCCTCGGCGCCATCATACGAAAAGGAGGTTTGGGACTGCCAACGGTTATTTCCGTCATTATTTTCATTTTCTACTATATCATTAACACATCCGGCATGAAACTCGCACGCGACGGCAATTGCGAGGTAATCTACGGCATGTGGATCAGTTCCTTTATTATGGCCCCATTAGGATTCTTTCTCTCTTACAAAGCCAACAACGACTCTGTCGTTTTCAATATGGATGCACACATGGGCCGTCTGCGTCGCTTCTTCGGCATCAAAACAGGACGCTTCATCATGCCTAAAGAAGTTATTATCAACACACCGGACTACGCTACCGAATTGAGCAACGTAGACCAGCTCACAGAGCATTGCTTGCAGTATATCAAAATGCACAAGCTGCCCTTTGCTGCAAACTACTTCAAACTATTCTTTAAAATTAATCAGGCCGACAACATTCTGGAACTACAAGAAGAGCAAGAGGGTTTGATAGAGCGTCTCTCAAACAGTCGCGATCTACATCTGCTCGCTGCCCTGAGCAAATATCCCGAAATCTACACGCATGCGCATACCGTTTCCCATCACCGCTGGTTCAATCTCCTTTCAGGTATTGTCTTCCCCATCGGCATTCTCTTCTGGTTTAGAATTTGGAAATACCGGATCCAACTCTTCCGCGACTTGAAAGACATTGAGAAATGCAACGCAAAAACAAAAATTTATATTCAAAAATTATTAAACAACTAAATCACTTCATCATGGATCAATTCAAATTAAACACCATAAAAGAGGCTTTAGCTGATTTTAAGGAAGGCAAATTCGTCATCGTGGTGGATGACGAAGACCGCGAAAACGAAGGCGACTTCATTACGGCCGCAGAATTAATAACCCCTGAGAAAGTCAACTTCATGCTTAAAAATGGGCGCGGCGTACTCTGTGCCCCAATTACCATAGAACGCTGCCGCGAACTGAGTCTGCCCCATCAGGTAGAAGAAAACACGAGCATGCTGGGCACGCCCTTTACAATCACCGTAGACAAACTTGAAGGCTGCACAACCGGTGTGAGTGCCGAAGACCGAGCCGCAACGATCAGAGCCCTGGCAGACCCTGCATCTGTGCCCATCACTTTTGGTCGTCCGGGCCACATCAATCCGCTTTATGCACAAAGCAAAGGCGTATTACGCCGCGCCGGCCACACGGAAGCTGCTATTGACCTGGCCCGCCTGTCAGGCCTCCATCCTGCTGCTGCCCTTATTGAGATCATGAATGAAGACGGCACCATGGCACGTATGCCCCAATTAAAGTACATCAGTGAAAAATTCGGTATCAAAATTATCTCCATCCGCGATTTGATTGCTTTTCGCTTGAAAGGCGAAACGATTATTGAACGTGGCGATGAAGTAGATTTGCCCACCGAATACGGTCATTTTAAAATCATTCCTTTCCGCCAGAAGAGTAACGGTCTGGAGCACATTGCACTCATCAAGGGCTCATGGTCTCCAGATGAAGCTGTGCTCGTACGCGTGCATTCGTCCTGCATGACAGGTGATATCTTCGGTAGCATGCGCTGCGACTGCGGAGAACAACTTCACAAAGCTATGAAAATGATTGACGAAGCCGGAAAGGGAGCTATCGTCTATCTAAATCAAGAAGGACGCGGCATCGGCCTCATGGCTAAAATCGCCGCCTACAAACTTCAGGAAGAAGGCTACGACACCGTCGACGCCAACATTCACCTGGGCTATAACCCTGATGAACGAGATTATGGTATCGGAGCACAAATCCTTCGCGAAATAGGTGTCCGCAAAATGCGCCTACTCACCAACAACCCCGTGAAACATGCCGGACTGGAAGGATTCGGACTACAAATTGTTGAAAACATACCTGTTGAGATTACACCCAACAAATACAACGAACGCTACCTCCGCACAAAAAAGGAGCGAATGGGACACACGTTGCATTTTAACAAATAATGGATTCTGAAGGCCCAAAAAAGTTACAGACACACCATCCATTTACAAAAAAAATGTGTAATTTTGCGCTGTATTTAAGCAGGCTTTAACTTTATTGGCCTGGTATTTGTTTTACCTCTTGTATGATCAATTAAACGAACAAAAGTTATGATAGAAAAAAACAACTATACGGATTTTGAAGAAGTAAGCGCATCCTCCTATAATCCCACCAAAACGCAAGCTGCGTTCGGTATTCTGATGCGCAAAGTTTATGTCTGGATGTCCTTAGCCCTCATCGTGACAGGTCTTACCGCACTTTTTGTATCTAGCAACTACAATGCCATGACCTTCATGACTGGTGGTATGTTCTGGGGCATTGCCATTGCAGAAATTGCACTTGTGCTCATTATTTCAGCGGGTATTAATCGCCTTTCATTCACGTCGGCAGGACTCCTATTCATCGCGTATTCCATTTTAAACGGCCTCACCATGTCGTTTATCTTTCAGGTCTACACAAAAAGCTCCATTGCGTCTACGTTCTTCATCACGGCTGGCACTTTTGCAGCCATGAGTGTGGTAGGCTTCGTGACAAAAAAAGATCTGTCGGGCATTGGGAAATTTTTATTCATGGCGCTCATTGGTCTCATCATTGCCAGCGTCGTAAATATGTTTATGCAAAGTTCTGCCATTTATTGGATTACAAGTTTTGCAGGAGTACTGATTTTTGTAGGACTCACAGCTTGGGACACCCAAAAAATCAAACAAATGTTCCTGGCATATGGCGATGACGTCAACGAGCAAACACAAAAATTAGCTTTATTGGGTAGTTTGAACCTCTATTTGGATTTCATCAACCTCTTCCTCTTCCTACTGCGCTTTTTGGGAAACAGAAACAATTAATCCACTTAAAACCATAAATACAAATCTATGAACGAATTATCGAATCGACTGAATCGATTGCAACCATCAGCAACACTCGCCATGTCGCAAAAGAGCAATGAAATGAAAGCTCAGGGCATCGACATTATCAATATGAGCATCGGAGAACCTGATTTCAATACACCAGAAGCCATTAAGGAGGCAGCCAAAAAAGCCATAGACGATAATTACTCTCACTATTCTCCGGTTCCCGGTTATCCCGTCCTGCGTAACGCCATTGTAGACAAACTCAAACGAGAAAACGGGTTGGATTATACACCGGCTCAAATTCTTTGTTCCAACGGAGCCAAACAAAGCGTATGCAATACACTGTTGGCCCTCATCAACGACGGAGATGAAGTTATCATTCCGGCACCATACTGGGTCAGCTATCCGCAAATGGTAAAATTGGCCGGCGGAAGTCCCATTACAATAGAAGCCACGATAGAACAAGACTTCAAAATAACTCCGGCACAATTGGAAGAGGCCATCACGCCACGCACGAAGGCCCTCATTATTTGTTCTCCAAGCAATCCGACCGGTTCCGTATACAGTTTCGAAGAACTCACAAACCTCGCAGAAGTTTTGAAGAAACACCCCGGAATCATCGTTCTTTCCGATGAAATTTATGAGCACATCAATTATACCGGCAGCCACGCCAGCATCGCGCAAGTACCGGGGATGAAAGATAGCACGGTCATTATCAACGGTGTTTCAAAAGCTTACGCCATGACAGGATGGCGCATTGGATTTATTGCCGCTCCTGAATGGATTGTAAAAGGCTGCAACAAACTGCAAGGACAATACACCAGTGGTCCGTGCAGCGTAAGTCAAATTGCCGCTGCTGCTGCTTTTGCAGGTGACCAGCAATGTGTAGAAACGATGCGCAAAGCTTTTGAACGTCGCAAAGAACTCATCGTTAGCCTCACCAAGGAAATTCCGGGATTTGAGGTTAACATACCAGATGGTGCATTCTACATCTTTCCAAAAATTAGTAGCTATTTTGGTAAAAGTTACGAAGGCCGCACCATTCAAACAAGTACGGACTTTGCCATGTTTCTGCTGGAAGTAGCTCACGTGGCAAGTGTTGGTGGTGATGATTTCGGAAGCCCCGACTGCATCCGCCTGAGTTATGCAACTAGTGAGGAAAACATTAGCAAAGCCATGAAACGCATTCGTGAAACGGTTGAGCATCTGAAATAACAGAAGAGTCTTCATGATTCTTGAAAATAAAATTAAGGCGGGAAGCACATTTAAGTTGCTTCCCGCCTCTTTTTGAACTGTTTTTTCACCTCAATAAAAAAAGGCACCGGACTCAGCCCGATGCCAAAATTCTCAAACTTTAATTTTTGTAAGATTATTCACCCGGAGAAATTGCTCCTGAAGGGCAAACATCGGCGCAAGTGCCACAATCTACGCATGCATCAGGGTCAATAGAATATATCTCACCTTCAGAAATAGCGCCTGAAGGGCATTCGCTGATACAGGATCCGCAAGCAACACAATCGTTACTAATTACATAAGCCATGTTCCTAATTTTTAAATGTTAAACGGACTGCAAAGATAATCATTTTTTATGTACCACTCCTCCTTTTTACGTCTTTTTGGAAAAAAACTTCAGCGAAACAAGCAAAGCAACGTCGACAGACCAATCATCGGGCAGCAATCGGGATGAAAGCTTGAAATGAAAAGAATATTTTGTACTTTTGCCTATTGAATGAGTTTTTAAACAGAAAAATGATACCAAATTTAATCTTCCGCAAAGAAACAGAATTTGAACTTTGCGATTACAACAACCCATCCCACTGCGAGTCTCTTTGCAACTTGCTCAACCTATATATGGCAGACCCTATGGGTAATTATCCACAACATGACAAAAAACAAAATAAGAAGCTTGTCTCGGACATGAAAAAACATCCTACGAGCATGACCTTGTTTATCTTGTCTGAAAACAAACCCATAGGTATCGTCAATGCCTTTATGAATTATTCTACATTTCGTCTGAAACCTTTTATCAATATTCATGACGTTTTTATTATGCCCGCATTCCGGGGAAGCGGACTCAGCCGACGTCTCATTTCAAAAATAAAAGAAATTGCACGCGACAACGACTGTTGTAAAGTGACATTGGAAGTGCGTCACGACAATATTCCCGCACAGCGCTGTTATGCCTCCGAAGGATTTAAGGACGACATACCACCCATGTATTATTGGGAAAACATCTTGTAGGCCCATCTTTATTTGATCCAAGACAAAAACATCCCTTACGCTTTTCGACCCATATCATACTAAAGACAGAAAAAACACGTTATTAAAAGGATGAATTTTTATAGATACTCTTTTCGGAAACTGCTTTGGCAGGGATGCTTGATGATTGTTTTATTTCTTTGGGGATGTGTATCTACACAGGGTCAAGAAATAAAATTACAAAACAGACCCTACATGGACCTGCGAAATTTTCATTATGGCTTTATGATTGGCCTGCACGAAGAGAGCCTGCATCTGAAAAACAATGGACTCGTTGACCCTCAGACAGGACGTCAGTGGCTTGCCTGCAACGACCGTTATGACCCCGGATTTACGGTGGGAATTTTGGGAGAATGGAGATTAGACAAATACTTTGCACTGCGCTTGCTGCCCACCATGTTTTTTGGCAGTAAGCATATCACTTTTCGTGATCAGAAAACGGGAGATAAGGACTATCAGGAAATTAAATCCACTTATATAGCCTTGCCTGCCGACATCAAATTCAGTGCGCCACGGTTTAACAATTACCGTCCTTATTTTCTTGCGGGAGTTGACTTGATGTACGACCTCACAACACAAGACGATGGAAATCTAAAACTAAAACCTTTCAACAGTTTTTTTGAAGTAGGCTTCGGCTGCGATTACTACCTGCCTTTCTTTAAGCTCATTCCCGAACTCAAATTTTGTTTCGGATTAAATAATATTTTAGAGAAAGACCGCCACGACCTGCAAGATAAAACAAAAGCTATCTTCACGCAATCTATTGACAACGGACATACAAATATGATTGTCTTGACACTTTATTTTGAATAATCAATAAGCCTCACGATATTTGGGCTCCTCCTTATCTCCGAGCATACTCAGATAAGACATATAACGTGAATGGGCTATTTCACCCTTCTCCAGAGCTTCTCGCACCGCACAACCGGGTTCTTCCTGATGTAAACAATCCGAATAACGACAGGCCCCTCCTATTCTAAATATTTCTCTGAAATAGCTGGAAACCTCCGTCTTTTCAAAATCGAAAGTACCAAAACCTTTCACACCGGGAATATCGATTAGCCCACCGCCACTAGGAAGTTCAAAAAGTTCACTAAATGTTGTGGTATGCAACCCTACATTGTGCGCCTCAGAAATAGGTGCCGTACGCACATTCGCAGAAGGTACTAAATAATTCAACAGAGCCGACTTGCCAACACCCGAATGGCCGGCAATCAAGGTAACCTTTTGATTTAGCATTTTCGGCAAAAAATCCAAACCAATTTGTTTCTTAACTGAAATGGTAAAACAGGAATAACACAAGGAAGAATATAGCATTGAAAGTTTTTCAACTTCTGCTCGTTCCTCCTCATCATAGAGGTCTTCTTTGTTAAACAGAATCACCACGGGAATGCGATAGGCCTCCGCAGAAGCCAGAAAACGGTCTATAAAAGTAGTTGAAGTTTCCGGATGGCGCAATGTAACAATAAGCAGAACCATATCCAGATTAGCTGCCAGAATATGGCTCTGCTTGGAAAGATTGGAAGCCTTACGGATAATATAGTTCCGTCTCTCTTCAATTTCTGAAATAAAGGCCGTACCCTCTTTGTTTGTTGTGAACGCCACATAGTCTCCAACCGCAATGGGGTTTGTACTGCGAATGCCGCGCAAACGAAAATTTCCTTTTATTTTACAAGGAATTATAGTCCCGTCCGTGCTGCGTACCATATACCAGCTGCCGGTGTTCTTGACAACGAGTCCGCGCATTCAGACAGTCATCAACTCCTTGTCCTTCTTGGCGAGGATATCATCGATCAATTTCATAAAGCGGTCGTGCAGTTTTTGTAAATCTGTTTCTGCATCTTTTTCATTATCCTCACTCAAACCGTCCTTTATGGCTTTCTTTAATTTCTCAATGCCATCGCGACGCACATTGCGAATACTGATTTTGGCAGTTTCGCCCTCTTTACCACACTGTTTCGCTATTTGTCTGCGGCGTTCCTCTGTCAACGGGGGGATGCCTAAACGAATGATTTCACCATTATTTTCAGGCGTAATGCCAACCTCAGAATCCATAATGGCTTTTTCTATGATTTTAAACATGCTCTTATCCCATGGTTTGATGACAATCGTATGAGAATCCGGCGTCGTGATAGCCGAAATATTATTTAGAGGAACCATCATACCATATGAATTTACACGAATCGCATCAAGAATATGGATATTGGCACGACCAGCTCGAATATGAGAAAGCTCATCTTCTAGATACATCGTGGACATTTCCATCTTTTCTTCACAGTCTTTCAGACATTTCTTTACGTCGAACATATCTCTTTTGTTTTTGATTTATTTTCCCTAAAAAGAATTTGAACAAAAGTAAGTAATTCCAGTTTATTAACCAAACTTTGGCAAAAAAAAATTATTGGAAAATGTATTTGAAAAAGAATAATCCTGTCATCAAAAGCCACCTTTACTTTTCGTTTAAACCCAATAAAAAAGGAAGGATGCATCACAACTGCATTCTTCCTTTATAAATCGAATTGAAAAGCTTTATTCGCCATAATCGGCTTCCAATATCACGATTTGAAGTACATCTTCCATCATCAAAGGTCCGCATTTTTCCTTTTCAGCAGCATGAACCACATATTCAGCCACTTTTTCTTCATCAATTTCCAACGCGTCGCCTTTTGTTGGGAGAGTATCGAGCACCCCGCTCGTCGCATAATATTCCGTGATTTTGTCTAAGACGAACTGCATCTCAGCATCCGAAAACCTTGCAGCCAAATCTGCTGGTAAATGTGCGCGAAAATAAGCAATTTCACGCGCATCGTCAATTGCATCTTGCAACAATTCTTCTTCAAATGATGCCATTTGCCATTCTTTTTTTAAAGCAATTTCTCCATTCTGGCTTCAACTTCAGTCGCAGGAATAGCACCAACAGTTTTATCTACCACTTGGCCGTCTTTAAAAAACAAAATTGTCGGAATATTGCGAATGCCGAACTGTGAGGTAATTTCAGGATTATCATCAACATCCACCTTGCCGACAATAATCTGACCATCAAATTTCTTTCCAAGCTCTTCGATAATAGGAGCCATTTTTTTGCAAGGGCCGCACCATGTAGCAGAAAAATCTATCATCATGGGCTTCTTCTGAGATGCATACTCAGAATAATTCTGGTCTGTAATTACTATTTCCATAACTTTATGATTGTGTTTTGTTGTTCTTTTTCTAAGGCAAACGCCGTGCCATCTTTTTCATTTTCTGGTTGCCAATTAATTTCTTTTCAATATTGCAAAATAACGCATTTATTTTCATTTTGCACCTCTTACGCTCATTTATTTATTGTGAAAATATATCGATCAATTGATTTGGTAATGTAATTCCGGACAATTGTCCAAAAAGCGTATCACCTCACTACAAACGTCAACATTTATGGCAGAAGCTTTTAAATTAATCACTCCTTGGGAAGATTCATCATAGAGTTTAATAAACAAGGCTGATTTTCCCTGATGACTTTGTAAACACTTAAGGAGATCATTGCAAGTCATATCGTCCAAGTCATTCACTTTGGCTGAAATGGTCAGTTTAGAAATATCTTTTTCTTTGACATCTGCCAGAAACTCCACGCCCCCGATTTTGAATTCAAAACGAGAGGGATCCCAAGGAGGTGTTTGCACGCTGCCCGTAATATATAGAGCATTACCCTCATTGAAATAATTTTGAAAAGAGCTCCAGTCTTTTCCAAAAAGCGCCAATTCACCCTGCCCACTATAATCTTCCATTTTGACAATACCAAAAGGTTTGTTTTTCTTTGTGATGCCCGTGCGCACACCAATCACGATACCACCCAACACAAGATCCTTTCCAACCAAACCAGACAAATCGTTGAATTGGTCTAAATGAAGATTACACAGGTTCTTCAACACTACTACATAAGAATCCAATGGGTGGGAAGAAAGATAGATACCTATCAATTCGCGCTCTTTGTTAAGTAGTTCCAGGCGCGTCCAAGCATTCTGAAACGCAGGAATGAATGGTTTTGTAATTTCAAAAGCTTCCATATTGCCAAAAAGCGTGTTACTGTTATTACATTCATCCTGTTGATAGGTTTGTCCGTAACTAACAAGTTGCTCCAAAAAAGCCTCACCTTTATTATTCTTCTCAAAGTATTGTTCTCGACGAACCTCAAAGCCATCAAATGCTCCCGCTAAAATGAGATTTTCCAGCGTACGACGATTACAGGACGTCAAATCTAGCCTTTCTACCACATTGTAGCAGTCTTTAAAAGGTCCATTCTTATCACGTTCCTTGACAAGAGCTTCAACAGCAGCTCTTCCTACACCTTTGATAGCGCCCAAACCGAAGCGGATGTCGTTCCTACTGTTCACACTGAAATTCAAACGGCTTTCATTGATGTCTGGCGGCAGTGTTTGAATGCCCATTGTCTTACTTTCATCCATCAATTTGTTGATTTCCGTAATGTTGTCCTTATTCCGACTCATCACGGCGGCCATGTATTGAGAAGGATAGTTAGCCTTCAGATACGCCGTTTGGTATGCAATCCAAGAATAGCAGGTAGCATGACTCTTATTAAAAGCGTAAGAGGCAAAGGCACGCCAGTCGTTCCAAATCTTTTCCAATATCTTGGGATCGTAACCATTTTTTTTACCTCCGGCAATAAATTTGGGGTAAAGGTGGTTCAATTTTTCTATTTGCTTCTTACCCATAGCCTTTCGCAGCGTATCGCTTTCGCCACGCGTAAAGTTGGCTATCAGACGGGATAAAAGCATCACTTGCTCTTGATAGACCGTAATTCCATAGGTTTCCTTCAAATACTTTTCCATACAGGGCAAGTCGTATTCAATAGGTTCTTCCCCTTTTTTACGCTTAATGAAACGGGGAATGTAGGCCATAGGTCCCGGACGGTAAAGGGCATTCATGGCTATCAAATCCTCAAAAGTAGAAGGTTGCAACTCTCTGAGGTTTTTCTGCATGCCTGGAGACTCAAATTGAAACACCCCGACCGTTTTTCCATCGCAAAAGAGTTGGTAGGTAGCAGGGTCGTTTAAGTTCAACTTGCTAATGTCCAAATCTATATCCAAACTTTCTTTGACATTTTCAATCGCTTCTTTCAGAATGGAAAGCGTCTTCAGACCAAGAAAGTCCATCTTAATCAGTCCTGTTTCCTCTATCACAGAACCTTCATACTGTGTACACCTAAGTTTTTCTCCGGTATCTTTATCCTCGGCCGTACTGACTGGAACCCAGTCTGAAACATCGTCACGGCAAATAATGATACCACAGGCATGAACACCCGTATTCCTCACATTGCCTTCCAACATTTTGGCATAGTAAATCGTTTCCCGGATTAACGGATTTTCTGAATTCTCAGCAGCGCGCAACTCCGGCGAAGCGGCAATAGCATTGGGAAGATTCATTTTGGGTGTTTTCCCATCAGGACCTTCAGGCAGTTTATCCGGAATCAATTTGCACAAGGCGTTACTATCCGGCAAAGGCAGCTTTTCAACTCTGGCCACATCCTTAATGGAAAGTTTTGTCGCCATCGTGCCGTAAGTAATAATGTGAGCCACTTTCTCCGTTCCATATTTCTTCGTAACCCAATCCAGCACGCGACCACGACCATCATCATCGAAGTCTACATCTATATCCGGCAGTGAAATACGATCCGGATTCAAAAAACGCTCAAACAGCAAATCATATTTGATGGGGTCGATCTGAGTAATACCTAAACAATAGGCCACAGCAGAACCTGCGGCAGAACCACGACCCGGTCCCACAGAAACGCCCAATTCACTGCGCGCAGCATTAATGTAATCCTGCACAATCAGGAAGTAACCGGGGAAACCCATCGTCTTCATCACGTGCAGCTCAAAATTTATTCGCTCCGCCACGTCTTTGTCCAGAGGATCTCCATAACGTTCTTTGGCACCTTCATAAGCGAGTTTTGCCAAATAATCTGCCTCCAGTTTGATGCGATATAGTTTATCATATCCTCCCAGTTTCTTTATTTTCTTATTGGCAGTATCCTCATCACAAACCTCTTGGCCGTTTTCGTCTCGCGTAAATTCTTCAAACAAATCCTTCTCGGAATATTTTTCGCGATATTCCTCCTCTGTGCCGAACTCCTGAGGGATACCGAAATTAGGCATGATGGGACCGTGATCTATACTGTATTCTTCCACGCTGTCGCAGATGTCACAAGTATTTTGCAACGCTTCGGGCACATCCTGGAAAATGGCATTCATTTCTTCGCGCGTTTTAAACCATTCCTGTTTGGAATAGAGCATACGCTTCGGGTCATCCAAGTCGCGGTTTGTACTTAAACAAATCAAACGATCATGAGCTTCTGCATTCTCTTGATCCACAAAATGACAATCGTTCGTACAAATCAATTTCACCTCATACTTCTTCGCCAAATCCAAAAGAACGGCATTCACCTTTTGTTGCAAAGGAAACGTTTCTCGATTGGCACGCTGCTGAATATTTGTCACTTCATGACGCTGCAATTCCAGATAAAAGTCTGAACCAAAAACACGTTTGAACCACTGCACGGATTCTTCCGCAGCTTTCAGATCGCCTTCCAGTATGTGTTGCGGGATTTCGCCACCCAGACAGGCAGAGCTCACCAGGAGTCCTTCATGATATTTTTCCAATTCCTCATGATCCGTACGCGGCCTCATATAAAAACCATCCGTCCAGGCCTTTGACACCAATTTAATCAAATGATGATAACCCACTTCGTTCTTGGCCAACACAATGAGATGCCAACCCGAATGATCCTCTTTTCCATTTTTATCAGAAAGATGATGGTGGGCTACATACATTTCACAACCCAGAATAGGTTTAAACGCTACAATAAATTTTGCTTCAGCAATTTTCTTATTGTATTTTTCCTTTAATTCATCCTTTGTCTTGCCTGCGTCATCCTTTTCATCTTTATCCTTCTTCGTCGCGTCAGGCGCGTACGTACCCGCTTCAATTTGCCCAAGTCTTTCGGTCCAAATTTTTAAATTATCCTTGGCTACGCCCTTCTTTTTCTTGACGTAATTATAAAGCTCCTTGATACCCATCATATTTCCATGATCGGTCACAGCCATACCCCTCATGCCGTTTTTCAAAGCCTTATCCACCAGTCGCTGGATACTGCTTTGGCCATCGAGTATGGAATATTGCGTATGTACGTGCAGATGTACAAAATCTTGCATTTTTTCTCTTTTTGTGTGTTACAAAGTTAGGCTTTTCTTTCTGCTTTTCCTAATTTTAGCACCACAATAATTTCATTATAAACCAGCTTTCTTAGTGTTACGTTTCTAATCTTTTCATTCTCATATAAATCTATTGCTGAATATTTATTTTGACATAGCGCTCCATCATTTTTTCAAAACCGTCACCATCTCGCCTCTTCCTGATTGTCCAACAATAATTTTATCTTTTGAAACACAAGCCTAATGTCCAAGCACGTTCCTCCATTTGCAGCACGTCTACTTTCATTGTTGTCCTCATTTGGAAGATTCTCTTTTAAAGGCATTCTTAATAGTTCCATGAATAGAAATAAGACCTACAACAAAATTCGATCGTTTGTTATCGGAACTGCAATCTATGAAAACAGTTCATTCCGGAAGTCAAATTTTTAGAGCCTCTCCGAAATGGGTATTTGTAAAAAGTAAGTAGTCATTCATAAAAACGGTGAGGCCATTCGTTGAAAACACAACAAACAACTGTTTTTAAAGCCCCGGTTAGATAAACCGGTCATGCCGATAAATCACAAATCCAATCAAAATCAATACAGACCTGCACTCGTGGATTTGTTCTATCGCATGTACCTGGATTTTTTGCTTGTTTCTATGGTTATTTGGAAGTGTTATGCTCTTTTTTGCAGATTTGTCTACAAAACACAAACTCTAATTCTGTTGAAGGGATTCCGAATACAGACCATTTGTAAGCGTTTTTCAAAAAGCTGGCGGCCACGCTTTCTCTTCTAGAGTAGAACACCTTCGTTAGCATACTTTTATAAAAAATTGAAGGATAAAGCAGAAACATCGCTTAATTTTTTTAGCCCTGCCACAACCCTATTATAATAAGGTGATCGAATCCATCTAAAACAATGAAGACTTGTGCAAAAATTTCCCCGTCGGAACTTAAACAAAGTTCAACAGAGAAAATATGGTTTTAAGCAACCTTTATGAACTTTTTCCACCGGATGTAGGGTATCTTACAAACAACAAATCGCCATAAAGGGCTCAAAAAAGAAAAAAAAGCATTTTAATTTTGTATTTCCCCCAGATTCGACTAACTTTGCCCGTGATATATACGACAACTCAAAAATGAGCCAGTTAGGAAAAATAAAAAACATTCGCAAAATCAAGCAAATTCGCCTTCATCATGAAGGTACGAGTACACTTATCGGCAGTCTTGTACTGCTTATTGTAGCCAATGCGATTGTCTACTATAGTTTCCAAACAAAAGTACCTTTTTTCTGTGTTTGTACAGTGTCCGTCGTTCTCTATGCCATTATGACAAACTTTTTCCGTTGTCCGATGCGATTTTACGGAGGAGACACTAAAGATATCGTTGTGGCCCCGGCAGATGGAAAAGTTGTTGTCATCGAAGAAGTTGATGAAAACGAATTTTTTCATGACCGTCGTTTAATGATTTCCATTTTCATGTCGTTGGTCAATGTGCATGCTAACTGGTTTCCAGTTGATGGTTACGTAAAGAAAGTAACCCATGAAAATGGAAACTTTCATAAAGCCTTTTTGCCCAAAGCCAGCATGGAAAACGAGCGTTCCACCATTGTCATCACGACACCAAACAACGGGGACATTTTGATACGCCAAATCGCAGGCGCTGTAGCGCGACGCATCGTAACATACGCCCGTGCCGGCGAAGAGTGCTACATCGATGAGCACTTGGGCTTCATCAAATTTGGTTCCCGCGTCGATATTTTCCTGCCTGTGGGCACCGAGATATGCGTCAAACTGGGACAATCGGCCGTGGGCAACAATACGATTATTGCAAAGTTTAAATAAATGCCCTCATTCCTGATACGTTCCCTACCGAACACACTCACTTGCTGCAACCTTCTTTCAGGCGCTATTGCCACAAAGTTGGCATTCGATGGCAGTACAACAATGGCTCTCACCTTTATCATTATCGGAGCTATTTTTGACTTCTTTGATGGCTTTGCGGCCAGATTGCTTCATGTATCCTCTCCAATTGGAAAAGAACTGGACTCCTTGGCCGACGACATTACATTCGGTTTGGCTCCCGCCTCCATCGCTTTCATGCTCTTGGCAGACTTTCCGTGCTGTATGGATGGCTTCGGACAGGTGCTACCTTACATTGCATTTTTAATTGCAGCATTCTCTGCCCTGCGGTTGGCTAAATTCAATCTCGACAAGCGACAAACTACCTCCTTTATAGGACTCCCCACTCCGGCAAATGCCCTCTTCTGGGGGTCTTTCGCTATTGGTTTTCGAGCATACTTGCTTGCTGCACCTTTCGGACTTTATCTTGTGATAGCCCTTATCCTGATTTCTAGCGGACTGCTCGTAGCTGAGATTCCTATGTTCGCACTGAAATTCAAAACTTTCAAACTGAAAGACAATTCTCTGCGTTACATTTTTCTCCTCACGTCCCTTCTCATCATTGCGTTTTTCCACACCATCGGCATCGCAATCGCCATTGTATGGTACATTTTGCTTTCACTGCTCACGCAGAAAAAGCAAGGCGCATAATGAATGAATGGCACGTTATTTGTAATACAGACATTATCATTAATCACATAACCTCTTTTTTACATGTCTCTTATTGGACTTCTATTTTTCGGCATCATCATTTACTTCTTGTTCAAAAACTTGGGCGGCATCTTTGGTGAAATATTCGGAACACCTCAGCGCCACCAGACAAACAATCCTGCCGACAACCAAAATGCAGCTGCGAAAGATTCTAAATCCGATAAAAATAAAATTGTAAAAGAAGATGAAGGTGAATATGTAGATTTTGAAGAAATCAAAGACGACAAAAAATCTCATTGATACATCTTATCACTCCATTCTCTTCCAAATCAGTTGCAAACAACGTTTTTTTGTATTTCCAACAAAGTTGACACTTTCAAATGATAAAAAAAATAAAAGTGATCAACTCATCTTGCGTAAAAAACATTTTATCGTGAAAACAGTCTGAAATCCCCATTACATAGGAGATTCAAGAAAAAAAGCTCATCTGAAATCTTTATTATTTCTGTTGTTTTCGTAGATTTTTAAGTTAATCTTATGTAACGGCGCAACAGATGTTCCATCTTTTTCTTATTTTTGTCCGTATTGAAAGACTAGGAAACCTATTGTTAATCACTTAATACAAAATCAGTACAGTATGAAAGAGCTAAAAATGTTGATCAACGGGAAATTCGTTGAAAACAAATCAGGAAAATGGATTGACGTTTTAAATCCATCAACAGAAGAAGTTATCAGTCGCCAACCGGAAGGCACGGAGCAAGATGCTGCCGACGCCATTGAAGCTGCTGAAAAAGCACAACTTAAATGGGAAAAAGTGCCAGCCATAGAACGCGGAAAATATTTAGTCAAGATAGCCGAAGGCATCCGCAAACACAGTAAGGAACTCGCAGACATTATCGTTCGTGAAGGAGGTAAGACACAGACATTAGCTGCCGTTGAAGTTGCCGCCACAGCTGAATACTTTGATTACATGGCCGGATGGGCTCGTCGCTATGAAGGAGAAATCATCCCAAGCGACCGCGCCAACGAAAATATCTTCCTTTTCAAAAAACCCATTGGCGTGACGGCAGGAATCTTACCCTGGAATTTTCCATTCTTCCTGATTGCCCGTAAGGCTTCACCAGCTTTAGTTACTGGAAACACGATCGTAATGAAACCCAGTCAGCTGACACCGGAAAATATGTATGCCTTCTCACAAATTGTTCAAGAGGCAGATCTGCCCGCAGGCGTCATCAATGTTATTTATGGCCGTGGCTCTGTGATTGGTCACGCTCTTGCAAGTAATCCAAAAGTTGGAATGGTGAGCTTAACGGGTAGTGTAGCTGCCGGACAACAGATTATGCTCGCTGCAGCTTCAAACATCACCAAAGTTTCTTTGGAATTAGGAGGTAAAGCTCCTGCCATCGTATTGGCTGACGCAGACCTCGATTTGGCTGTGAAATCTATTATAGACTCCCGCATCATCAATACCGGTCAGGTTTGCAACAATGCAGAACGCGTTTATGTTCACAGCAGTATAAAAGAGGCTTTCATGGAAAAATTAGTAGCCGGATTCAAAGCTGTCAAAACTGGCGATCCTTCTATCACAAAAGACCTCGATATGGGCCCGATGATTGAAAAGAAAGCATTGGAAAGCGTTCTCGGTAAAATTGACAACGCCGTTAAACAGGGATGCAAGTTGATTTGTGGAGGTCATCGCATTGGCGACAAAGGATATTTTATCGAACCAACCATACTTGACGAGGCTAAACAAGATATGGACATCATACAGCAAGAAACCTTTGGGCCCGTTCTTCCTATTGTTACCTTCGACACCGACGAAGAAGCTATTGCTATGGCCAACGACTGCGAATATGGACTCACCTCTTCTATTTACACGAAAGACCTGGACACCACATTCAAATTTATGCGTGAGCTGAAATTTGGCGAAACTTATGTTAATCGTGAAAACTTTGAAGCTGTTCAGGGTTTCCATGCAGGTTGGCGCAAGTCGGGTATCGGAGGTGCCGACGGTAAACATGGTTTGGAAGAATATCTACAAACACACGTGGTTTATCTTGATACTCAATATTAATTATTACGATTAGAAAGTTACAAACGGGACAATCAATCAGATTGTCCCGTTAACTGAAATTTAAAAAAGATGAGGATTGGTTTATTTATTCCCTGCTACGTTAACTCCTTGTTTCCCGAAGTGGGAGTAGCAGCATACAAACTGCTCAAACATCTCGACGTGGATGTTGATTACCCACTCAATCAGACCTGTTGCGGGCAGCCAATGGCAAATGCGGGATTTGAGAACAAAGCCATACCATTGGCAAAGAAATTCGAAGAAATGTTTAAGGGTTATGATTATGTAGTGGCACCATCTGCCAGTTGCGCTGCCTTCGTAAAACTGAATTACCCACGACTTCTTGAAGGGAAACATTTCTGTCAAACCAGTGACAAAATGATGGACATCTGTGAGTTCTTACATGATGTCTTAAAGGTTAGGACATTACCGGGAATATTTCCGCACAAAGTTAGTCTTCACAACAGCTGCCATGGCGTTCGCGAACTCAATTTGTCATCTGCCAGTGAACTAAATATTCCGACCTATTCAAAAATTAAAGACTTGCTTTCTCTAGTAGAAGGCATTACCGTCATGGAACCTGACCACGTTGATGAATGCTGTGGTTTTGGGGGCATGTTTTCTATTGAAGAGCCCGAAGTTTCCGTTCGCATGGGCACAGACAAGATTAACAACCACCTAGCTACAGGTGCTGAATATATCACAGGTCCTGATAGCTCCTGCCTGATGCATATGCAGGGCATCGCCCGCCGAACAGGCAAACCCATTAAATTCATCCACGTAGTTGAAATTTTAGCAGCAGGATTATGAGTACCAAACATTCCAAAGCCGCTGCACGTTTTCTTTCCAATGAAGAAGGATCTCAGTGGCATAACCAGTCCATCTGGTACGTACGCGATAAACGCGACACCTTGTCTAAAGGCCTTCCCGAATGGGAAGAGCTGAGAAACTTATCTAGTGACATAAAGCGTCATACAGTGACCCATCTTGATCAATATCTGGAAAAATTCGCGTTGCAAGCAGAAGCAAACGGCGTCATTGTTCATTGGGCAAAAGATGCTGGAGAACACAATCAAATCGTATACGATATTCTCCAACAACATCAGGCAAAGAAATTAGTCAAAAGCAAATCCATGCTTACTGAAGAATGTCACCTAAACGACTTCCTCATCTCTAAAGGCATTGATGTCGTTGAAACCGACCTCGGTGAACGTATTCTACAACTTATGAACATAAAGCCTTCACATATCGTGATGCCCGCTATACATATTAAGCGTGAAGAGGTGGGGAAGCTTTTTGAAGAAAAACTACACACAGAAAAAGGTAATTCTGACCCGACCTATCTAACCAAAGCAGCCAGAATACATCTCCGCAATGAGTTTATGAGCGCTGATGCCGGCATGACAGGTGCTAATTTTGGAGTTGCCGCCAGTGGCGATATCGTTGTCTGCACGAATGAAGGCAATGCTGACATGAGCACCTCTATGCCTAAACTTCACATTGTTTCGATGGGTATAGAGAAAGTTATTCCAGACTATGCGTCACTTAGCGTTTTTCTGCGTCTTCTTGCACGCTCTGCAACCGGACAACCCACCACTACATATACATCCCATTTCCGCAAAGCCCGACCGGGAGGAGAAATGCACATTATACTCGTAGACAACGGGCGCAGTGATATTCTCGGCGACGAACTCCATTGGGAGACTCTAAAATGCTTGCGATGTGGTGCTTGCATGAATACTTGCCCCGTTTATCGTCGCAGTGGAGGATATTCCTATACCTATTTCATACCCGGGCCAATAGGCATTAACCTCGGCATGCTACGCTCCCCACAAGAATACTCCGATAACGTTTCAGCTTGTTCCCTCTGCTGTTCTTGCGATAACGTTTGTCCGGCTAAGATTAACTTGTCCGAGCAAATTTATCGTTGGCGCCAGTCGTTCGATACGATCGGAAAAGCAGACAAAATGAAAAAAGCCATGTCATATGGCATGTCGATCATTTTCAACAATCCAGGCCTCTATCGGACAGCGCTCAAATTCGCACCCATTATCAACAAACTTCCACATGGCCTTATTTACAATGGCCTCAACGCTTGGGGTCAAGGACGAGAATTGCCCTCTTTTGCCAAACATTCTTTTGAGGAACTGTGGAAAAAAGGACAAGTTAAATAAAACTGATGATTATGAATAGTAAAGATGCCATTTTGGCAAATATCAAAAAAAACATCCGGCACACCTACGACAAACCGGAAATCAATATTCCAGGTATCCACTACCCAGACGTCATACAGCAATTCATTGATATCAGTGAAACCGTAGGAGGAAAAGTAGAAAAGCTGGCTCAAGATGACGATGTCAACGACCTCATAAAACGCTGCTATCCTGATGCAAAAAAAATAGCATCAAGCCTCCCAGAAATAACTATCGCTACAACGAATCCGAACACGGTCAAGCAGGCACAAGACCTCAACGATACAGAGGTAACCGTCGTTCGTGGTGAATGGGGAGTTGCTGAAAATGGATGTATCTGGATTCCTCAAGCTGCAAAAGAAAAAGCAGCATATTTTATCTGTGAATATCTGGTCATTCTGCTTTCCTCCAAACGCATTGTTCACAATATGCATGAAGCCTACCAAAAAATTCAATTCAATGATTACGGCTTCGGCACATTTATTTCAGGTCCGTCAAAAACAGCGGACATTGAACAAGCTCTCGTTATGGGTGCCCAAAGCGCTCGCGGCGTCACCATTATTCTTACGGACGAATAAAAGTTTACCCAACCCAGACCCGTCGCATCAAAAGTCAAATCTTCTACTATCAGTTAGAAACGTTATCCAAGAAAAAAGAAAACTGAATTGAAATTTGCTTAATTCAAAAAAAAATTGTTCCTTTGCACTGCTTTTCGTGTAATCGCTGACAGGATGCAGAGTTCCCTGTTATGTTACACGGAACTGATCAAATAATATAACTGCCACATTGAAAAATGGAAGATTTAATTAAAATTGCTGAAGAAGCATTCAAATCAGGTAAAGAATATCCCGAATTCCGTTCCGGAGACACTATTAGCGTTGCCTACAAAATTGTCGAAGGTAGCAAGGAACGTATTCAGGTTTTTCGCGGTGTCGTTATCAAGATTTCAGGTCACATGGACCAGAAACGCTTTACGGTTCGCAAGATGTCAGGTTCTATAGGTGTTGAACGTATTTTCCCTCTCAATTCCCCTGCCATTGACAGTATCAAAGTAGAAAAAAGAGGTAAAGTTCGTCGCGCCAAATTATATTACTTGCGTGAACTCACCGGGAAGAAGGCTCGCATCAAAGAGAAAAGAGTTATTGTTAAAGACCAAAAAAAATCTTAAGCAAACTCCGAGCAACCATAAAAACGGGATGACAGTCAAAAAAAGACTTCATCCCGTTTTAATATCTGTTCGAGAAGGTCTTCCCGAACATCATTATTTTCTAAATTTAGAATTATTCTCAGCAAGAAAACCTTTATCATCTAAAAACACGATTGATGAAACACATCAAATTTTTATTCTTCTGTCTGGTTTTATCAGGCTCCTCTCTTTCTGCTACCGAAATCAAAAATAGACCGATCTATAAAGATCCCTCACAACCGGTAGAAGTGCGCATAAACGACTTGCTCAGTCGAATGACACTTCAAGAAAAGATTCTTCAAATTACGCAATCAAGTACAGGTTCTAATGACGTACCTCAAAACAGATTAGAAGTTGCGAAAAAAAGCAATCCCCAATTAGGTTCTTTCATTTACGGAAACGAGAACGCCTTACTACGGAACATCATACAAAAAGATGCCGTTGAAAACACTCGTTTGGGAATTCCCGTTCTCTTTGGTTGCGATATCATTCATGGCTATCGTACCATATATAGTATACCTCTTGGCATTGGCTGTTCATGGAATACAGATCTCTATCGTCAAGCCTGCTCCATTGCAGCACGAGAATCAAGACAAAGCGGAGTAGACTGGACATTTTCACCTATGATAGACGTGGCACGTGACCCCCGTTGGGGTCGCATCGCAGAAGGTTATGGAGAAGATCCCTATACCAATGGACGTTTTGCTGAAGCTGCCGTTAAGGGATTTCAAGGCGACACGCTGAGTGCCCCCTATAGTATTGCAGCTTGTCTGAAACATTATGTGGCCTATGGGGCTTCTGAAGCCGGACGTGATTACGTTTACGCAGAAGTTTCAGACCAAACGTTGTGGGACACTTATCTCCCCCCTTACGAAGCCGGAGTCAAAGCTGGCGCCGCCTCTATTATGAGTTCTTTCAATCTCATTAGTGGTGTGCCCGGATCAGGGAATCCCTATACGCTCACGCAAGTACTAAGAAATCAATGGAAATGGGACGGTTTGGTGGTTGCCGATTATGCCGCTATTGACCAGCTTGTCAACCAACATGTTGCAGCTAATCGCAAGGATGCTTCAAAGCTTGCATTGGAAAGTGGCGTAAACCTCGACATGTGCGATAATTGCTACCCCGAAAATTTGGAAACACTTGTCAATGAAGGTCAATTAAACGTGAGCACCATAGACAACGCCGTCAAGAATATTTTACGTCTGAAATTCCGTTTGGGTCTCTTTGAAAAACCTTATACCAAGGAACTCCCCGAAAAAAAACGCATCCTGCAACAGGAGAGCCTCGATATCGTTAGAAATCTTGCTCAAGAAAGCTTTGTTTTACTTAAGAATGAAGAAAAACTCCTTCCTCTTGATAAAAACAAAAAAATAGCTTTGATAGGACCTCTCGCAGATGAAAAAGAAGAGCTCTTAGGCTGTTGGTCCGGTCACGGTCACGCCGAAGACGTCGTCTCCATTTTTACCGGCATGAAGCAGGAATTTGGAGAACAAAATATTGTCTTTGCCAAAGGTTGTAATATAGACGGCAACGATTCCACCAATTTTGGTGAAGCACTCCAAGCTGCCAATCATGCAGATATAGTCGTTGTATGCCTTGGAGAGCGCAGAGGATGGACAGGTGAAAGCGCATCACGTTCCGATATCATATTGCCGACACTGCAAGTACGTTTGCTCAAAGCCATCGAAAATACAGGTAAGCCTATTGTGCTCATACTTTCAAATGGCCGTCCACTAGCACTGGGAAACATTACACCACACTGTAAAGCTATCCTCGAAATTTGGCAACCCGGCATACAAGCAGGCCTCGCTGTAGCACGCACTCTTTCTGGTATCAACAATCCGAGTGGCAAACTCGACGTAACTTTTCCTCAAAGCGTAGGACAAATCCCTATTTACTATGACCGCAGAAATCCAGCCCGCACGGGAGATATGGGACTCTATCAGGACATTTCCTCAGATCCGATGTATGAATTCGGCTACGGTCTGAGTTACACACAGTTTACGCCCAGTGAAATCAAAACATCCACGGCAAGTGTACATGAGGGAGAAACGCTGGAACTTGAAATCAATGTTACCAACAATGGCGAATATGATGGTAAAGAAGTCGTTCAATGGTTTGTATCTGCAAAAGCAGACAAAATTGCACGGCCGATTAAAGAACTGAAATTCTTCGACAAACAGATGATCAAAAAGGGCGAAACCAAAACCTTTAAATGGAACGTTCATCCATTAAGAGATTTGGGCTTCGTAGATAGCAAAGGCCACCACTTCCTTACAGCCGGAGAATATACCATCTCGGCACTGGGAAAAAACATTCAAATAACAGTTTTGCCAAAACCATAATTTCGCCCCTTGACAATTCCTTAACTATAGAAGGTTCTCCCTATAAATTTGATCACAAAGCTGCACTGACTTTTTTCCAAAAATCTGTTTTTCTTCAAAATTTCTACAAATTTGGTTCCTATTTTTGCATCAACATTATAATCAGATATGCTCATAAACACTTCTATCAATAGATTTCGACGAATTGTAATGCATACGCTTACAAGCGGCATCGGAGATCGAAAATCTTTTCACACCAATACAACAAACGTCCATAAAATTATGGTCTCACGCCCCAACTCCCGCTTGGGGAACCAGCTTCTCATCACACCGCTCTTACAAGAACTTTCAGACATCTTTCCAGAAGCTCAAATAGATCTATTTGTAAGAGGCGGTCTGGCGCCCATTCTTTTTCAGAACTACACCAACATCGATACAATTTTCAAATTGCCCGGCAGACCATTCGAACACTTAATCTCCTATTTTTCGATCTGGCTCCGCCTGATAATGACGCACTATGATTTGGCCATTAATGCCGAATCTGGTTCTTCCTCCGGAAGACTTTCAGTGAAATTTGCCCATGCGAAATACAAAGTTTATGATCTTTCAGACAATCAATTGGAAAAACTATATTCTGATTATCGTCACATGGCCAAACATCCTGTTTATACACTGCGTAAACTATTGGACCGAAAGATTGATCTACCTATTCATCCTTTATCCATCAAATTAAATTCTAAGGAAAAAGAATACGGGAAAAAGTTTCTTCAACAATTTGTTGGCAATTCAAAGAAAACAATCTGCTTATATACCTATGCTACCGGCAACAAATGTTATTCAAAAGATTTGTGGAGAACCCTTTATGCAAAGTTACATGAGCACTTCGATAACAACTACAACATCATTGAAATTCTGCCCAAAGAAAATATTTCACAACTCGATTTTACCATTCCTCATTTTTACAGTACTGAGATTCGTAATTTAGCCGGTCTTCTCTCCGCTTCTGATTTTTTTATAAGTGCAGATTGTGGTATGATGCATCTCGCCACAGCATCCGAAGTGCCTACCATCGGCCTTTTCTCAACAACCAATCGAATCTGCTACGAACCATACGGTCCGAAAAATGTAGGAATCAATACACACGAAACTTTTATAAGCAAAATCATTACACACATTGATGCGGGCAACTGACAATAAAACAGCAATCGTGTTTATCTCAGCCCATTTATCCAATCAAACGACGAGACAAAGAATTTCTATACAAAAAATATAAGTTCACACCTTTTTTTTATTCAGTTAGACCTCATACAATGGGTCCATTGTACCCTATACCTGCTTCTGTCCAGTCTTTTCGTTGCCAAAGACAGAAAGAAGATCAAATGTGACACTTTCATTAAAAAAACAACCAAAAAATTTGCCTTGGAGGGCATTTTTCATTAACTTTGGCAACGAATTCTAATGATAAGCACAATTACTATCAAAAATATAGATAACACATTGCTCGACGCAATGAAAGAAATGTCCCCTATTACGCTTGACCAAATGAGTAAAATCAGGCTAATGAATCGTGTGGACACAAAGTTCTTAACTAATAAAGAAGAACTTCTAGAAGTTATATCCATTGCCAAAAAGAACTACTTTGTTCAGGAAGTAGGAAATAAGAGAATTGGACATTACCGTACAACTTATTGGGATGACAATGAACATGATTTTTATCGTATGCATCAAACTGGCCATCAGCCAAGAATGAAAATACGTGTCAGGACCTATGAAGATTCCAATGACCTGACCTTCTTAGAAATTAAGAGTAAAGACAATAAGGGAAAAACGCATAAAACAAGAACTCGAGTAAAGTCTCAGAGTGAAGTGACTGAAAGCGGAGGCAATGAGTTCCTTCTCCAGAATACAGGCATCAAACTGACAAATTTGCATCCGTGCCTGCAAAATCATTTTAAACGTATTACCCTTGTCAACAATGATATGACGGAACGCCTAACCATCGATTTCGACATTCAATACACCAATTTCGAAACGAAAGAAACTGCAGATACAGGCAATTTGGTCGTTATTGAATTGAAATGCAATGGTATGTTCTTTTCCCCAATTAACGATATCTTAACAAAATTGCATATTCATAGTGGTGGATATAGTAAATATATTTTTGGGTCCTTTATGACCAACTCAAGCTTAAAAAGTAATCTGATTAAGCCTAAATTTGTAGAAATTAAGAAATTCATATAAACTAAATTTGTAGAACCCTTTTATTTAAAATCAAAATGATAAGCTTGTTAACAACAACTTTTATGGGTATGGAAATAATCAATATACCCGGCTTGATAGAATTACTTCTTCATTTCATTCTGAACATGCTCATGGTATGGATTGTCGTTCAGTTTTTTTACTATCCCAAAAGCCAGCGCCGGGACTACTACTTCACGTTCCTGCTCATTTCTGTAAGTATTTTTATGCTCATTTTCCTCATGGACGGTTCAAAAATGAAAATTGGAGCTGCCCTCGGACTTTTCGCCGTATTTGGCATTATCCGTTATCGTACGGAGTCTGTCCCTATCCGGGAAATGACCTATCTATTCTTCCTTGTTGCTCTTTCCGTTGTTAACGGCATGGCTGGCAAACTGAGTATCACTGAATTATTAACAGCAAACATCCTCTTCCTCATCTCCGTAGCTGTAAGCGAAAGCAACAAGTTGGCCAAACACACTTCCTGTAAATTTGTCAAATACGATAATATCAAACTCATTGTCCCAGAACGTCAAGAAGAAATGAAAGCTGACTTGGAAGAACGCCTAGGCGTCAAAGTCCTCAACATAGAAATCGGTTCGGTGGATTTTCTTCGCGATACAGCTCTGATCAAAGTCTTTTATGAAGGAGCTAGTAATGAGGCTAATACAGCTGATAGTCTTGCAGGCATGCCAAAAGACTATGAATAAATCGCAGCTACTCCTCAGTTTTCTGCTTCCAGCATGCAGCTTGTTGCCCATCCACGCCGATGACTTTGGATTGTGGACAGACGCAGGATTATCTCAGAACATCGGTTCAACGGGGCTTTCAGCTGATGTTGATCTTGGATTTCGGATGAATAATAACTGGAATAGTGTTGACCGATGGAGTGCAGGCATAGGCCTCAACTACGATTTGACGAGTTTTCTCAAAATCAGCACAGGCTATGACTTTCTTTACAGCTATCAGATCGCTAACTACGAAGATAAATATAGTAGCACTACGTGGAAAGGATATAATTTAGAAAATAGCTATTGGCGCCCTAAAAATCGTTTTCATGTAGATTTAAAAGGAAAAATTGACGTAAACCGCTTTACGTTCTCCTTACGTGAACGCTATCAACTAACCGGATACAATTCCGTGTGGTATCGTAAAGACAAATATCGCTATAATATACAGCAGAATTTAGACGGTACAACATCGTATATTCTCCAGAGTGGTTATCCCGAAAGTGAGCAAGACGATAAATCGTATAAAACGAATCACTATCTGCGTTCATGCATAGGAATGGAATACAACATCTCACACTGCGCTATAAGTCCGTACGCTTCTTTTGAATTGTCCAACAATCTTTCAAATGGTTTTTCTATTGACAAGCGCCGCTATTCCATTGGTGCTGATTGGAAAATTACTAAACGTCAACATTTATCTATTGGCTACGTTTATAATGACGGCACCGATGATGATGATGAGAGTGATCTCCATGTGATAGAAATTTCCTATAATATCAAAGGTTTATTTACAAAGAAATAGCATTCCGTTTTTTTATAAATTTTAGAAATGACACATTAGAAAATGTGTCGTTTTTAATTCGGGCCTATACTAAGAAAATTCATTTTCGAATATCATTATTGACTGTTGTCCTGGTAAAAGTTTTTAATTAAAGCTGTCCCTTTCTGTTCTACCTGATAATGGATATCCATACCTTGCTTAAAGCATTTTTCGGAAGTTCGGATTTGTAAAAAGCAGGAGGTCATTCGTTAAAAATACAACAAATATATTTTGAAAAAAGTCGTACTTCATTGCTAGGTTTTGAGCATCGAGAAAATCAAGTCAAAATTCCTATTGAACCACGCGAATAAATATTTTCTCATCGAACCAGAATAAGGCTTCAATGTTCGTGATTTTATTCAATTTTAATCAGATAGAAAATATCCAGAAACATATGAAACTATTCCTGGTTTTACAGCACAAGAATATATTTATTTAACAAATATACAATAGAAAAACGCAGTAGGCACAAACAAATATCGTTATCTTTGCAGACAAATATCAACAGCTCGGATAGATAGAAGAATTCCCTCTACCCGGATCAGCAAAAAAGGGAGTTCATTCAACAATTTAAGCATATGAAAAAAACTAGACGCTTGTTAACTACAGTTTGCGTTCTTATGGCTGCTTTTCAAGTATTTGCTACTGATTACAAATACCTGACCTTCCAAAAGAAAGATGGCAACGAAAGTAGTTTGCCTTTAAGCGGATTGAAGCTTTCTTTTAACAGTGGCGTTCTCACCACGTCTCAAAATGGGACAAAAACCACTTACGAAGTTATCGATCTTGCTAAAATGTATTTTAGCGAAACGGCCACGGCCATTCAGTCTGTACAAAATTCCCACACAGCTGTTTCACTCCAAGGCTCTTCATTAAACATTAATGCTCCTGCAGGTACCCTTTCACGCGTTTTTGATGCAAGTGGAAAACTTGTCATGTCCACCACCATCTCTTCAGACGGAACGCCTACTCATGTTGACCTTCTGCTACCTGGAATATATGTAGTAAAAACCGGCAAACAAACTCTAAAGATTCTTGTAAAATGAAAAAGCTTTTTCTTCTCATAGCCGCTTTGATTCCAGCCGCACTGGTATCTGCGCAATCCATGTATATCTATCAGGGAAATGTTGCCACCATGGTTAATGCCGATTTAACGGGCGATATGACTTATTCCAATACGGCGCTCACCGTAAGAGGACTTCAGTTTCCTCTCTCAACGATTGACAGCATTGCCTTTTCGGATAATCATGTAAACATCGACAGTGTTGTTGTCAAATACGTTGGAACGACTGCAAAGGTTTTTGTTCCCATTGAAATTCTCCCCTATCTCACTATTACGGCCAATGATGCTCATGTTTCCATTGTTTCTTCACAAATGGACGGAAACGAAATAAAATATGCATTGACCGGAACTTCGACCGATGGTTCTTTTTATGAGTATAGCGATTATAAGAGCACACTCTACCTGAATAATATTACATTGAACAACACAAAAGGTGGCGCTATCGATATAGATGATGGCAAGCGCGTTGAAATTGACGTACCGGATGGCACAATTAATTCCTTGACCGACTGCGCAGCAGGTACCCAGAAAGCCTGTTTCTACATTAAGGGACATGCAGAATTCAAAGGAGGAGGCACGATCAATTTAGTTGGAAAAACTTCTCATGCCTACAAATCAAATGAATATACGGAGTTCAAAACTTCTTTTGGCACCATGAACATCACGGCTGCAGCCAATGACGCCATGCATATCAGCCAATACTTCAAAATGAACGGAGGTTCTATCAACATCAGCGGTGCAATTGCAGACGGTATACAGGTAGACACCACGAGTAATAAAACAGATGAATTCAACGGTCAAATGTTTTTAAACGCTGGAAACGTGTCGATCTCTCTTAATGGAGACGGAGCCGCAGGACTTAAATGTGACTCTCTATTTACCTGCACGGGAGGAACGTACAATATCACCATGAATGGCAAAAACTCCGACGGCGTCACAACAAATGTAGCCAATATCAATGATGCAACGTCTTCTCCAATATTTACCATTCACCAAAATGGAGGTTATCTGGTTGTTGACGGAGATAAAAAGAAAAGTTCCTGCTTTAAAACAGATGCTAATATGTACTTTCATGCCGGCACTATTAATGCCTATCCAGACGCTAATGCGAAGGCAAAAGGCATCAAAGTAGGCGGAAATTATTATTATACCAGTAAAGCAAAAACCAACATTGTGCCTGAAGTTACTGGCCAAATGATTGCCATCGCACAATAAAATCTCATTTAGATGCGCGCCGTCCTATTCATCAGATGGCGCGCATTTTTTTACTTCAATGACAAAATTAGCAGCCATCGACATCGGCAGTAATGCCATACGCCTTTTCATTAAAAACGTAACCAACGTCAAGAAGCCATACACTCCAGAAATTGAATCTTCTGAAGATT
>Ga0183100_1000315_pt1 | contig 48440 bp, 39 predicted proteins | sample Biomet2_FD_127789 | JGI IMG/M metagenome (GOLD analysis project Ga0183100, IMG submission 127789) | Microbial communities from bioreactor (seeded with anoxic lake sediment) at LBNL, California, USA - Biofuel metagenome 2 | ecosystem: Engineered > Bioreactor > Anaerobic > Unclassified ... | reverse complement strand
AAATGATTAATTAATTATATAAAAAGAAAATATATAAAAACTTTCTTCCTTTTTCCCAAAGGGTTATAATTGGTTAACTGCATTGGACAAAACAGAAATATTTAAATGACTATATATTTCTGTAGTTGTTATGCTTGAATGGCCCAACAGCTCTTTTACGGTATATAGATTTACATTCTTTAATACAAGGTTACTTGCAAAACTATGACGCAAGGAATGAAAATGTATATGTATATCCAAGCCTGCCGCCTTACATGCTTTCTTAAAGTTCTTACTTACGTAATCAGGAAGGTAAAGAACACCTGGTAATTTATAAAAAACTAAATCGTCTTTTTGTGAAGGTGTAAACGGAATAATGTTTGGCATTCTGTTTTTAAGAGTGTTTAGTAAAGCCGGATTAATTGGAATAATCCTTTCCTGTTTGCTCTTGGTGATGAAAGCTGCAGAGTTCTTAACGGTGATTTTGTTAGCCTGAAGATCAAGCCAGAACCAACGCAAATTGAGGATTTCTGAAAGGCGCATACCGGTATAAAAGGCGGTTGTGTAGATATCTTTAAGATCCTGATCTTTTGTATTATTTAATATTTCGGTTAGCTCGGCCAGAGTAATATAATATGGTTTTGATGTAACGCTTTTAAGCCTCTTAAGCTTCTTAAAGGGGTTAACGGTTATATATTCCCATGCTTCTGCCTGGCTGAATGCAGCCTTAAGGGTGCGGTAATATAAAGCTGATGCAGATTGTGAACGGGCAAAGATGGAAGATATGAATGTATCAATTAGCTTTAGATCAATTTTGTTTAGCTGAATATCTCCGGTGAATATGATAAAATGCTTAAATGAAAGTTTAATGCTGCGGATATAGTTGCTTGTCCTTGACTGAGATAAATGTTTAATGTATTCATCCCGGAAATGCTTTAATGTTAAAGTATTATTTGCAGAAGGAACAGGGGCGGAGGTGGATTTGGCCGGCTGTGCAGCATTGAATTTAGCCGCGAAATCATCCAGAAATTTTTGAGCAAGTAAAGAATCGGTTTGTTTGGTAGTGATATTATGTTGTTTTCCATCAACAAAATATCCAAGTTGGAAAAACTTTGATTTTGAATTTTTGAACAAAAACATTGTCATAGTCCTTTCACTATGACTCTAGAAAAATGTTTTATTTATAGCTTAAAAGAGAAAGAAACCCTATGATTTGTAATCAGCAGGTCACTTACTTATTTAACTATCCTAAGCGCTTCTGTTTTATAAATACGCCCTATATAATTTATTTGCAACATATTCATACGACAGTATGTTTTTGTATAATGCAGTAAATCGCTGAAAGTATAGTGTCATCCCTTCGGGATTTTTTACTTCCCTTAGAATTTATTGCTACTATAATATCATCCGATTCCGGATTTAGAGCAGTATAAATATTTATATGTTTGCCTCAACACCGAAGGCGTGATGTGATTGTAGGTTATTATTTTACTTCTAATTTTTCGTATTAACGATGTACTGGGATATGACCCATATTGATAATAGGAGAAAATTATGTAATTGGATGTTTTATGCCGGTAACAAAAAATAAGCGTGTACAAAAGCTCTGTAGGAGCGACACGTTAGTAGAAATGATGATAATATATTATAAATAAGCTCCGTAGGTGCGGTATATAAGGAAAGAACGGATCCGGATATTTTCATAGGTTATAAGAAAAAACAATAGGACAACATATCGCTCATACTGAGCTCTTTAATCTTCTTTCCGCTTCAAATCGCTACTAACATACCGCCCGTACCGGGCTCAAATGAATTTTTTGCATTTTGGATGCAATCACTACAATAGTGTCGTCGCTGCGTGATATGGTTTTAGCATAAAAAAAGCCCTTTGCATATTCTGCAAAAGGCTTTTTTGTTTTACGTAATAATAATCTTATTTAACTAAGGTCATTTTTTTAGCAAGGACTTTACCATTAGCTGTTACTGTATAAATATACATGCCGCTTGTTAAGTTTTTAGCGTTAAAGTTAATGTTATAGCTGCCTGCTTCTTTCTGTTCGTTATTAATCAATGTTGCAACTTCCTGACCGGTAACTGAAAATACTTTTACTGTAACATTTGATTTTTCAGGAACAGAGAATTTAATAACCGTGCTTGGGTTAAAAGGATTAGGATAATTCTGTTCCAACGAAAATTCAACAGGTAAATTCATATTTACATTTATAGCATCTGAAAATGTATGGCTGCCATTTAAGTCAGTTTGTTTTAATCTGTAGCTGTAAGTACCTAAAGCAAGACCTTTGTCCAGATAGCTATAATTGCTGATATTGGTAGTAGTTCCTTTTCCAATAACAAATCCTACAGTTACAAAATCGCCTTTTTCTGCTTTTCTTTGAATTTCAAAACCTGAGTTGTTAACTTCAGTAGCAGTTGACCAGGTTAAATTAACTCCGGCATGACTAACTGAAGCTGTAAATGATTTTAGCTCAACAGGTAACTGCCCATTGACATCAATAATGGTTAATGGATGAAGACCGCCGATACCATCGCCATAAACAACTTCATTCATTGCGTCATAATCAACGTTTCCAATTTTAATAATATCCCATCTTCCGCCTGTAGCAGCTAACAAACTGTCAATTCTTGTAAGTCTGTAGCTGGCAGGTAAAGTAATATCACCGCTCTGATATTCAAGTCTCATAATAGAAGCATTAGGTGTAGCATCTCTTGTTCCGAACACAAAGTCTGTTTTACCATTTAAATCAATATCACCTGCATCGCCGCCGTAAATTCTACCGGTACCAATCATTGTGGAAGCATCAGCAATTACTGTAGATTTTAATGTATCTGCGGCAGTTTTTTGAACTAAATAAACTTTATTGTTGCCTGTTAAAAAACCACCGACAAGAACTTCTTTTACACCGTCATTATTTATGTCAACAACACTTGCAGTTTTCCAGGAACCGCCGGGAATTAGATTTGCCTGAGGAGTTCCTAAAACATAAGTATTAGGAGCGGTAGCAGTAACAGGAGTAACTTTTCCATTCTGATGGATAAAATAAACAGTATTGCCAAGAACAAAGAAGTCATAAATTACACTTGCATCAAGTGTCTGGCCAAAGCCGCTGGCTTCTAAAGTCCATACTTCGGAGCCATCGCCGTTTACAGGAATTTTATCAACACTAACAATTGCATATCTATAGATGTTGGAAGCGCCGCGCTCAGCAATAATCAGCTCCAACTTGCCATCGCCGTCTATATCAACCAATTGAGACTTGAATGCTCTAAGTTCGGTCATATCTGTTGTAATTATGGAAGTAGAAGCATTTGGCCTGTAAGTATTGCCGCTAACTAAAACACCCATAGCTTCGCTGCCGGGGATAGCTTTGTAAACAACAATTCTTTTAGGATTTTTATTATTTACAGTACTATCCAAATAATTAGCTGGAGACCAAATTATTTCCATTTTACCGTCATTATCCCAGTCGCCATAAGTTAGAGCAGGCCAGGTATTTTGTTTAACTACACCATAGTTATCAAGCTTAGCTGACCAAACTGAGTCCCAGCCTGTGCCATTAAATTCATATTTAACAATTTTAGGAATCAATTCATTCGTACCATCAGCCCAGTTATTATTAACTGCATATATTTCTTTCTTTCCGTCGCCGTCAAAGTCTACACCAACAATAGCATTTCCCCAACCGCTTTCATCACCGGTTATGGTAGGGAGTGAACCTATGCGATGGAATGCCTGGGCATTTATGTTCGATTTGAAAAGGACCAAAGAAAACACAACAAGCAGAACAGTAAAAACGTTTTTCATAAAACCTCCGTTTTTTGTAATTTAACATATGTAACAAATAAAGCATATTTGTAACCATAAGTTATTGAAGTATTTATTCTAAATCAATGACCTATATAAAAGCAAATGCGATATGTGAACCGGGACTGATTTTTTTTCAGTTTTAATTGATATTTTACTATTTTAGCAGATGTTTTTATTTCCAAAAAAGAATTATTATAAACCAATACTAAGATTGGCATTGCCGGCAATTGCGGGGCTTTCCACACAGATGATTTTGTCACTGGTGGACTCCGCCATTGTAGGAAGGCTTGGGGATGCCCAATATGCTTTAGCTGCTATGGGCATCGGCGTATTGATGACCTGGGCACTAATAAGTTTTTTTTCAAGCTTATCCACCGGTACCCATGTTTTAATTGCCAGAAATTACGGCAAGAAGAATTATGATGAGTGTGCCAATGTGTTAAACAACTCATTATACATTGGTTTGGCATTGGGTACAATTGTTGCAATCTTTGCCGTGCTTGGGGCTCATAGCTTTGCCAGGTTTATCGCAAAAGACCCCAGAGTTGGTGAATATGCAGGGGATTTTCTTTTCTACAGGTTTTTAGGGATTCCATTTTTTCTGCTGACAGTTTCTTACAGAGGGTTCTTTTTCGGAATAAGCAAAGTTAAAGTTTTTATGATCTCCGGGATTATTACAAACCTTCTTAACATTGTTTTTAATTATATTTTAGTATTTGGAAAACTTGGCCTGCCCGCAATGGGTGTTGCAGGTTCCGGGCTGGGGTCTTCACTTGCCACAGTATTCGATTTTCTTTTTTATTTTAGTATTTCAACTTTACCTTCTTACAGGCATAAGTTCGGGATTTTTAGAAACTTTAAGTTTAATAAAGAAATCATTAAAAATATTTTCAACATCGCATTACCTGTATCATTCCAAAATGTATTTATTCTAATAGGCTTTTTAAGTTTTATGGCTTTAATGGGAATTATCGGGTTAAAGGAACAGGCAGCATCGCAGGCAGTAATCAGCTCCCTATTCTTATCATTCCTGCCATGTTTTGGTTTTGGAATAGCCGCCCAGACATTGGTTGGCAACAACATAGGTTCGCGTAAGTTTGCCGTTGCAAAAATATACGGATACGAAACCGCCAAGCTTGGGACATATTATACGGTATTTATCGGTTTGGTTTTTATGATTTTTCCATATTTTACGCTAAGCATTATTACGGAAGATAAATCAATTATGGGGATGGCTGCTCCGGCTTTGCGTATTGCGGGTTTTGCTCAAATTTTTTATGCTACAGGTGTTGTATTAGCAAACGGGCTTCAGGCAGCAAACAGAACATTTTTTGTTATGATGTCGGAAGTGGTCTCAAATTTATTTATTTTTGTCCCGCTTTCCTTTTTATTCGGCAAAATTCTTGGATTCGGATTATTGGGGGCATGGTCAGCTCTGCCGATATACATTATTTTGTACTCTTCAATTCTTCTTTGGAAATTCAGAAGAGATAATTGGGAACACATCAGAACTTAAACGGACTAAGTTACTCAACGCTCACCAGTTCAGCTTTCTCCTTTGGTAAAAAGAAATATGCAATAAAAGAAACCGAAAAGAACATAAGAGCCGTAACTACAAACGGGAATTGAAAGCCTAAGAGTCCGCCTGCAAGACCTCCTATAATCGGGCCTATCATATTTCCGATTGTCTGAAAACTTGTAGAGACTCCCAATATTCCCCCTCTGTTTGCAAGTGTTGTTTGTTTTGTTATAACTGTAAAAAGCAGCGGAAGAATAGAACCGAAGCCAAGCCCGATTACTACCATTGTAGGGAAAAGTAAATATTCATTCTTTATAAACGTTTGGCCTAAATACATTAAGCCGGTCATTCCGGCGGCAATTACAAGATTACTTCTTATTTTGTTTGCCTTCACTTTACCACCCCACATTACCGAAGAAAAACTTGCAAAAATTCCCATTATGCTGAATAAAATGCCTGTTAAGGTAGAAAGACTCTCCTGCGATTCCTTAATGCTTTCGACAAACAGTACAAAAATAGGCCTGATAAAGTTAAAACCGAGTGTTGCAGCGGTAATCATAATTGAACTGTATAAAAGAGTTTTATCAGTGTAAATTGCTTTCCAGTTCTGTAATGTTGAAGATTCGCTTTTGCCATTTCCTTTATTCTCTTCCTTAACAAAGAAGAGAACAAGAAGACCTGAAAGAAAAAGTAGTCCGGAAACGAAAAAGAATAATCTCCTGAATCCGATTAAATCAAAAAGGACCCCCCCAACAAAAGGTCCGAACACATTCCCGGCGGCAGAAGCGGATTGCAGCAGTCCGAGAGCATATCCGGTTTTTTCTTCCGGAGTATTTGAAGCCGCCAAAGACATGGCAGCAGGGATAAAACCGCTTAATGCTCCCTGAAAAAGCCGCACTAAAAAAAGCTGGGTAACATTTTGAGTAAATGCAGCTAAAAATTGGGCAAAGGCCAAGCCGATAATTGCCCGGATGATCATTATTTTCCTGCCATGCTTATCGCCAAGGTTCCCCCAAATAGGTGCAAGGAAAAATGATAAGAAGAACGGCCCCGCAAAAATAAGTCCGCTCCATAAGGAGACCTGTTTAATATCCGTAACACCTAATTGTCTTACAAGGAGGGGTAAAAATGGTATTACTGCACTCATCCCTACCATCACCATAAACTGGCAGAACCAGAGCATGTGTAAATTTTTTTTCCAACTGAACATAGTAACAAAAATAATATAATAAAGATTTTAAATTTACTTAAAATAGCAGGATGCTTCAATGTAATTTAGAAGTTGAATAATGGAACTTAGTTTTACAGTTACTTTTATGTAAAAACCAAGTATTTTTATCCTTAACTAATAATATTTATAACCAACTATACTAAAACAACTTAGTGTTTATGTATAGACGAATGTCACCAGCGGCTAAAAATAGAAAGATAAATACCATTTATTTACAGATTTTGCTTGACTTTTTTAGCTTATAAAAATATATTAGACATATGAAAATAAAGATTTACTACATTTTTGCCCTAATTTTGTTTTCGGCTGTTTCATTTGCCGGTGCATATCTGGATTTTTTCCATGCAAGAAGTGAAAATGACAATGTCCGCATTGAATGGAAAACAGGTGAGGAAAATAATGTAAAACTGTTTGTTATTGAAAGAAGGACTCCACAGGGAGGGTTTGTTGAAGTAACCTCCATTTCTCCAAAGGGCAATTATAGCTATTATTCATACCTTGATGAAACAGCATATAAAGCACAAGACGTACTATTTATTTACAAATTAAAAATTGTAGATACAAACAATCAGAATACTTACTCTTCAGAAATTTCCGTATCACACAACATTTCGGGCGTAAAAAGAACTTGGGGCAGCATAAAAGCAATGTTCCGTTAAGCCTTTTTTTCCATTGTATCATTTCATTTCTTTCTTCATATTTACACTTTCCAATTATCAAATTACTAATGTTCAATAATATTTTTAAAATAATAGTATTAATTGTATATTCGGCTGCTATTTTTGGCTGCGCATCATCAGCAAGGTTTAGTTCAACCAAAAACACTAAGCTGAAAAGGCCTGTTGAAAAGAGAATAGAGAAAAGACAAACTTATATACCCTCTTCAAGCGTAGCTTTAAAGTACAAGAACATACGTGTTTTATTGGAAGAACATCAAAGTGAATTAAATATTGCCGTACAAAACGAAGTGATTCTGCAAGATAATGAAACCACCATTGGAATACTTAAACCGGGGAGCAAACTTCTTTTTTCCTATAACAAGGACTATATTAAAGTTGAATCTGATGATATTGATTTTAAGGCTCCATTTTTTAATCTTATACCCGCCAACAATGATTCTCTTATAAAATATAATAATAAAACATTCAGGGGCTCCCTGAATATCGCAAGTGATACAGATCTTAAACTTATAAACATTGTATCTGTTGAAGACTATATAAAAGGTGTTATTCCGGGTGAAATGCCGACCGGAAAAGGTGATGAAATAATGGAGGCTGTTAAAGCTTTTTCCATATGTGCCAGAACCTTTGCTTATATGAGATTAGCTGAAGGGAAACCTCTCTTTGATGTATTCAATGATGTAAAAAGCCAGGTTTACACAGGTTATAAAAACGAAAAGAAGAATGCAAATATTGCTGTAAATGAAACATCAAATATGGTGCTTACATACAACAACTCGATAGCTTATGTATTTTACAGCTCCACTTGCGGCGGCCATACCGAAGATGTAGAAAATGTTTTTGGCTTAAAAGATATTCCCTATCTTAAGTCGGTCGAGGATGGAGCGGATCCTTATTGTAAAATTTCGCCTGCATTTAACTGGAAAGAAATTATCTCAAAAAAGACGTTAGTTTCAAAGTTAAAAAGTGCCGGACTTTTACCAAAACAAAATGATTACAAAATTGATGATATTAAAATTAATGAGAAACTGCCCTCGGGCAGAAATAAAGAAATTATTATTGAAGTAACCGGGGACGAGGATAAAGAAATTCTTATTAAGGGAGGAAAAATCAGAACTGTTTTTTCACCCAAACAAGGAGACCTCCTTAAAAGCTCAAATTTTGATATAGAAATGTCAGGTGATGAAATAACTTTTACCGGTACAGGGTATGGGCATGGTGTGGGATTATGCCAATATGGTGCTATTGGAATGGCAAAAGAAGGAAAAGACTATAAAGAAATACTTGAGCACTATTTTCCAGGAACAACTATAACACAGGGATTATGATAAATACTAAACTGCCCATTTATTTGGCTTCTCAGTCTCCCCGGCGAAAAAAACTTTTAGAACAAATTAACTTAAAATTCAAAGTTGTAGTAGTTAATACCGCAGAAAAAATTAAGAAAGGAGAAATGCCTGTAGATACCTGCAAACGCATTGCTCTTGAAAAAATTGAAGCTGCAAAAAATATTATTCCCAACGGACTAATTATAACTGCGGATACAATTGTAGTAATTGACAACAAGATATTAGGAAAGCCGAAGAATAAGAAAGATGCTTTCAGAATTCTTAAAATGTTAAGCGGCAGAACTCACCAGGTCTATACCGGCTTTTCTTTATTCAATTCAGAAACCGGTAAAACAATAACCGGCTTTGAAAGAACTATTGTCAAGTTTAGAGATTTGGAAGAAGACGAAATTTTAAACTATATAGAAAGCGGCAGCCCGATGGATAAAGCAGGCGCTTATGGCATTCAAGATGATTATGGCGCTGTATTTGTTGAAAAAATAACCGGATGCTATTATAATGTAGTTGGACTCCCCCTTGCAAAAATATACAAAAACTTACTGAGGATAATTTAACGTGCTGAAGAAAATTAAACAGAAAATATTTATTTCATTGGCGGTTGCCGGACTGCTTTACTTAGGCTTTACAATTTATGCAGATTATCATAAAGTTGCCATGGCTTTTAAACAATTTAACTGGCTGCTTTTCCCTTTACTGCTGGCATTATCTTTTAGCAATTATGTGGTTAGATTTATTAAGTGGGACTACTATCTTAGGCTGCTTAAGATTAAGGTATCCCGTGTTGATTCATTCTCCATATTTATGTCTGGTTTAATAATGAGCATTACCCCCGGTAAAATGGGAGAACTTTTAAAATCTTATCTGGTAAAACAAATAACCGGAGAGCCTATTAGTAAAACGGCACCGATAATTTTTGTGGAAAGAATAACAGATTTTGTATCCCTCGTTTTTATTGCTCTTATAGGAGCTTATATTTTTAATTACGGAAGGACAATTAGTCTTGCGGTTGCAATTTTCTTTTTACTGATAGTTATCATTATAAGCATCAAGCCCATAGCCCTGCCGATCATCAACTCACTTGAGAGAGTAAAGTTTCTTAGAAAATATGTGGCAGCTTTCCACAACGCATATGAAAGCTCCTACCAGATGTTAAGACCTGTCCCGTTAATTAATATGGTAGCTGTTAGTTTGGTCTCTTGGTTTTTCGAATGTTTTGGTTATTATGTAATATTGAAAAATTTCAATATTCCCAATGTCGGTTTATTATGGTCGTCATTCAGTTATGCATTTGCCACAATAGTTGGCGCCATAACAATGCTTCCTGCCGGTCTTGGAGTAACAGAAGGTTCTCTTACATTTATGCTCGTCAAAAAAGGTGCGTCAAGCGATATAGCTGTGGCTACCACCTTTATTATCAGAGTAGTGACTTTATGGTTTGCTGTTCTTGTTGGCATAATTGGAGTATCTTTCTATCAAAAAAGATTTGGTAAATTAGCCGAGGATAATATAAACTAAAACCCGGAGCCCGTATGCAAAGATTTAAAAAGATTAGAGTCCCCGATGAGGGTGAAAAGATAATCATTGAACATGATAAACTGCTAATTCCCGATAATCCGATTATTGCATTTATTGAAGGAGACGGAACCGGACCGGATATTTGGAGCGCTTCTAAACTAGTATTCGATACTGCAATAGAAAAAGCATACGGGACTAAAAGAAAAATTTATTGGACAGAAATTTTTGCCGGTGAAAAAGCGGTAAAAGTTTACGGTAAAAACACATGGCTCCCCGACGAAACGGTTGAAGCCATCAAAGAATTTACCATAGCAATTAAAGGGCCTTTAACTACTCCCGTAAGCTATGGGATACGAAGTTTGAATATTGCTTTACGGCAGTTATTAGAATTATTTGCATGCGTAAGGCCAGTAAAGTATTATCCGGGAGTTCCAAGCCCCATGAAACATCCGGAAGATTTAGACATAGTTCTTTTTAGAGAGAATACAGAAGACGTTTACGCAGGGGTTGAGTTTCAATCAGGCAGTAAAGAAACCGACGATCTTATTAAGTATTTAAATAAGAAATTTGATAAAAACATACCGATACCCAGCGGTATTGGGATAAAACCCATGAGTCAATTTGCCAGTGAGCGCCTTGTTAAAAAAGCAATTGAGTATGCAATCCTGAACAAACGTAAAAGAGTTACCATGGTACATAAAGGTAACATTATGAAATATACTGAAGGTGCATTTAAAGACTGGGGATATAAAATTGGTAAATCCTATTTCAAAGATGTAATAATTACTGAAGAGCAGCTAATCAACGGAGAAATACCGGAAGATAAAATTCTGTTGAACGACCGGATTGCAGACAGTATGTTCCAGCAGCTCTTGTTGAGACCAAAAGAGTATGAAGTGGTAGCCACTTCAAATTTGAATGGTGATTACCTGTCAGATGCGGCAGCAGGACAGGTTGGCGGTTTGGGCATGGCTCCCGGAGCAAATATGAGTTATACAACCGCTATCTTTGAAGCCACACACGGAACAGCCCCAAAATATGCCGGGCTTGATAAAGTAAATCCCGGGTCGGTTATTTTATCCGGTGTTATGATGCTGGAATATATGGGCTGGCTTAAAGCCGCCAGGTTAATACAAAAAGCCTTAACAAAAACAATTAAATCTAAAATAGTAACATATGATTTTGCCAGGCAGATGAAAGGCGCAAAAGAAGTTAGAACCAGTGAATTTGCAAAAGCCATTACTCAGAACATGGAGTAACATTTATTGATATTATTACTCCAAATTATAATGAAATTGCAATAAAAAGGCCTTAATTTAAAGGAAACAGCTGAATACTTTGTTCCTATTTAAAATAATACTTAAATAGGAATCCAATAGATTTGTGAGACGTTCAGCAGAACGTCTCAATTCATTTTCGGATTTCAAAATACTAATCGTAGATACCTAATCCTGTTATCACAACCCGCAATTACTTTTTTAAGAGCAGAACCTGCTTCCCTGATAAACAGACCGTAAAAGACCACAAAACAGGCTTTAAAGCAGATACAAACACAAAAAATATTAAAAATAATATTGCTTTTAAACAAATTTTATAATAAAATAAGTAGCTCTTTTATATAATTTATAAAATCAAAGATATTTTATAAGTTTATAGTGATAGAATTTCTTGATTATTAACAATATGCTTATTATATTCTATTAGTGTAAATAATTATAAAATAAACAAATAAGGAGATGTGTCATGAAAGATGAAGGAATGAGTAAAGGTTTGATTTTCGGCTTTTTAGCCGGCGGCGCATTGGGTGCAATATTAGCCCTTTTATATGCTCCAAAGAGCGGTAAAGAATTTCGTTCTGATATTAAAGTTAAAAGCGATGAATTGTTAACAGAAGCTGAAAAGCAATTGGAAATTGCAAAAGAAAAAGCTAAAGTTCTTATAAATGACGGTAAAAAGAAGTCTGAAGAAATAGTAGGTTCTGCCAAAGAAAAATCAAACAAGATTTTACAGGATGCAGAGAAGTTGTATGAAAATGTTTTAGACAAAACGACCAAAGTTGTTAATACTGGCAAAGAAAAAATAGAGCTTGAAACTGAAAGAATTAAAACTTCTGTAAAAGCAGGAGTAGATGCATATCAAGAATCAAAGAATGCTTAAAATTAATTTTAATTTTCCTTATTTTAAAGGTATCGCATGGAAAATATTGCCACTGTATTTTTGATTTTGCTTTTACTCTCAGCAAGTGCACTTAGTATATCTTTGATATTCTATTTGGGCAAAATTACTAAATCAATTAAAGCTATGGAAGCTGATGTTAAAAGTATTTCATTTCAACTTTCTCCCTTAGTTGCTTCTGCCACTAATCTATCAGAGAAATTGAATGCCCTTGTTCAAGACGCTAAAGAACCTGTAGAGACTGCAAAAGCTATTGCTTTTGAAGTTAAAGACAGAGTTGATACAATATTGGATTTAGAAGAAAGAATTAGAACCAGTATAGAAAAGCCGGTAACAGATTTTTCTAAAAATCTATCGGCAATTCTTTATGGGTTAAATGCATTTTGGAACACTTATAAAAAAAAATAATATTAAAACAAAATCCTGTTCTAAGGAGGAGCTAAATTGAAAGAATATGAAGCTGGATCGTTACGCAACATTGCGTTTATCGGACATGGAGGCAGTGGTAAGACCTCTTTGTCCGAAATTTTATTGTTTACTGCTGGGGAAACTAACCGTATAGGTAATATTTCCGAAGGTAATACAGTATCAGATTACACCCCTAATGAAATTGAGAAACAAATCTCTATCGGCACTTCTTTAATGCATCTTGAATGGAACAATACAAAAATTAATTTTATAGACACACCTGGATATGCTGATTTTGCAGGTGAAGTGATAGGTTCCCTTAAAGTTGTAGATACTGCTGTTATGGTTCTAAAATCTGCCGAAGGTGTTGAAGTTGGTGCAGAAATTTCTAATGTTTACATCAATAAATATGAAGTACCATCTGCAATTATTGTAAATAAAGTAGATAATGAACACTCCAAATTTGCTGAGACATATGCCCAGGCAAAAGACCGTCTTACCCCTAATGCGGTAGTAGTTACCTTCCCTGCCCTTGAGGGTGTAGGCTTTACAACTGTAATTGACGTCATAAAAATGAAGGCATATCAGTACGATGCTGCCGGGACCAGAAAGGTTGCAGAAACTGAAATCCCTGATGAATTCAAAGATCAGGCAGAGACTTACAGAACTGAATTGATTGAGAAAATTGCTGAGATTTCAGAAGATTTAATGACTAAATATTTTGAAGAAGGTAATCTTTCTGATGAAGAAATTGAAGCTGGCCTTAAAACCGCCATTGCAGGAAAGGGCTTGACTCCCGTTTTTGCCTTATCGGCCACCAAAGCAGTAGGTATTAATAGTTTTTTAGATTTTGTAGTTAAGTATTTCCCTTCTCCACTAGACAGAAACGGCGAAGAAGCAGCACTTAAAGATAAAGACCAAAAAGTATTAGTTAAACCGGATTCTAAAGGTGAACCGGTTATGTTTATCTTTAAAACAATTTCCGAACAGCATGTGGGAGAACTTTCTTTATTTAAAGTTTATTCCGGTTCTGTTGGCGCCGGCCTTGATCTGATGAACGAAAAAAACAACAAACCTGAAAGACTTAGCCAGCTTTCTATTCTTAACGGTAAAGCCCGTAAAGAAGTTGGAAAACTTTATGCAGGTGATTTAGGCGCAGTTGTTAAATTAAAAGACTCTCATACAAATGACACATTAAGTTCAAAGAATTTCCCTGTTGTAATAAAGGCAATCGATTTCCCATCCCCTGTTATATCTTCAGCCATTGTACCAAAGGCTAAAGGAGATGAAGATAAGATTTCTCAAGGTTTGCATAATATGCATCAGGAAGATCCTTCATTTGTGGTTAAATTTGACCCTGAATTATCACAGACAATTGTAAGCGGGCAAGGCGAACTTCAGCTTGCTTTGGCTATTAAAAGATTAAAAGAGAGATACGGCACTGACGTTGATTTAGTTGAACCTAAAATCCCTTATAGAGAAACTATTAAAGGGTCACAAGATACAATTGAATATAAACATAAGAAACAATCGGGCGGCCGCGGTCAGTTTGGTCACGTAGTTTTCAAAATGGAGCCCTTGCCAAGAGGTCAAAATTTTGAATTTGTTGACGCAATTGTTGGTGGAGTAGTTCCACGTAACTTTATTCCTGCAGTTGAAAAAGGTGTTCAGGAAGCAATGGTAAAAGGTGTTCTTTCCGGCAACAAAGTTGTTGATGTTAGAGTTACATTACACTTCGGAAGCTACCATCCTGTTGATTCTGATGATATGTCCTTTAAAATTGCAGCAGCTCAATGTTTCAAAAAAGGATTTATGGAGTGCAAACCATGCCTTTTGGAACCTGTTTATGAAATTACAGTTAAAGTTCCTGAAGAATACATGGGCGACGTAATGGGTGATATCTCCAGCCGCAGAGGTAAAATACTAGGCATGGACTCCGATGGTTCATTCCAGGTGATAAGAGGAAACGTTCCTCTGGCTGAACTTTATAAATATTCTTCTACGCTTCGCAGTCTTACACAAGGCCGCGGGCAGTATCATTCTAAATTTGCCTTCTATGAAGAAGTTCCGAAAGAAGTTGAAAACAAAATTTCAGAAGAATACAAGAAACAAAGAGAAGAAGCACATTCTTAATACCTTTAAGGCGGATTCAACTCCGCCTTTTTTTTTGTCCTGCTTATTTATTAATTTGGATTGTAAAATATAGATTATTGAGGAATTATGGAAAAATTATGGTCACCATGGAGATCGTTATATATTGATTCTTTTTCTACAAGAGATGAGAATACCGGCTGCGTTCTATGTGATGTTGCGTCAGGCGATGCAGAAGATTTAACAAATCTAATAGTTAATAAAGGTGAATTTACTTATACCGTTTTGAACCTTTTCCCCTACAACAATGGTCATTTGATGGTTGTTCCTTTTAGACATACATCAGAATTCGGTTCTTTACTTCCTGAAGAAATGCTGGAAGTAATGCAAAAACTTCAACTTGCGCAAAAAGCACTTTTAGAAATCAGCCATCCTGAAGGTTTTAATATCGGAGCAAATATAGGTAAAGTGGCCGGAGCCGGCATTGATGAGCATATTCATTTTCACATAGTACCCCGCTGGAATGGAGACACCAACTTTATGCCTGTTTTGGGTGAAGTAAAAATAATATCACAAGATTTGTTAGCGACAAAGAAAAAGCTTATAAAAGCTTACAAAAAATTAAGCCTCGCAAAGTAAGAATTGCTATTTTTTGCTATTTCTGTGATTAATAATCCTTTTTTAATTAACTTAGAAAGTTATTACTAAGTATTTGGAACTTCCTTGAAAGATAAAGGATAAAAAGGTTATATTTAAAGTCGAAAAAATGAAATGTAATTATGATATTAGAATTGTTTAAATCAAAAATACACAGAGCAACCGTTACGCAGGCTGAGTTATATTATGAAGGAAGTATTACGATTGATAAAGCTCTGTTAAAAGAAGCGGATATACTACCGTTTGAAAAAGTTCAAGTAGTAAATGTGAATACAGGAAGCCGTTTAGAAACTTATGCCCTTGAAGGAGAAGAAAACAGCGGCATAATTTGTTTAAATGGTGCGGCAGCACGACTTGGTGCCGTAGGCGATGAAGTTATAATTATTACGTATGCTCAGATGACCGTTGAAGAAGCCAAAAAACATAAGCCGAACATAGTTCTTGTTGATAAGCAAAATAAAGTTGCTAAGAAATTGTAAGATTTTTAATCATTGATTTTTTAGATACTTTTATTTAATATTATGACTAATCTTTTGAGGATTGAAAAATGAAAAGAATTTTTGTTGTACTATTTATTTTGTTGTCCATTAACGGATTTTCTCAATTTAAAGATAATAGTTTTTCTCAACCGACTGTTAAAGACGGGCTTTTTGCCAAAGAAAACAACAGTTCGATATTCGGATTTTTGAATTCGGAAAATTTTCAGATGCGTCATTCTTTTAGCATGTCGTATGAATCAATGGGCAGTGATGGTTTGGCACTTAGTACATATACGAATAGTATGTTCCTTAAGGTTGCGGATAATCTAAATATACAGTTGGACGCTACCTTAATGCATTCTCCTTATAATACTTTTAGTAAAAACGGCCAGAACAATTTCAGCGGTATTTTTATAAGTAAAGCTGCTGTTAATTATCGCCCATTTAAGGATGTATCAATTACCTTCCAATACAGAGGGATGCCCAATACGGGATTATATAACACTTATAGAGGTTATTATAGTGGCTTTAACCGCGGTTGGGATAATGAATTTGATGATTCATTTTGGACCAGATGATAATATTTCATCTTATTTAGAAACAATAACAGAGTACAGTGAAGGAAAAAACCCAGGCAAGAAAGCCAAGTGAACAAAAGCCCCAGTCATCTGCATCAAATATTATTTTGAATATAGTAATTGGTCTTCTTGCTATTGTTATATTGTTTTTAGGATATACAATATTCCAGAGACTTAATCAGGACAGTAAAAAAACCTCCCAGATTCAAGCTCAAGACGCAGCTAAAAAGGAAAAGCCCTCTCAAGTAATTCAAGTAGAAGTTCTAAATGGATGCGGCACTTCGGGTACCGCAGATAAATTTACGGACTTTTTAAGAAATAAAAACATAGATGTTGTGCAGTCCGGTAATTATTTAACGTTTGACGTTGAAAACACCTTAATTTTAAACAGGACAGGCAATAAGGCTAATGCCAGAAAGGTAGCTGATATTCTTAATATTGATTATAAAAATATTGTTGAACAAAAGAACGACGACTACCTTTTAGATTTATCTATTGTTGTAGGAAAAGACTATTATAAACTTAAACCATATAAATAAGGAGCAAAGTGGAATCTAGGAAACTTGCAGACGAAATCTCTTCATTAATTTTTTCTAAAAAAGGATACGATGTAAAAATTATAGACTTAAGAGATGTAACTACACTGACCGATTTTTTTGTTATATGTTCTGCTGATTCGGATACACAGGTAAAAGCCATTGCCGATGAAGTTGACAAGAGGTTACGTGATGACGGTATTAAAAGTTGGCATAAAGAAGGCTATAGAGCCTTGAATTGGGTTTTGTTGGATTATGTTGATGTTGTTGTACATGTATTCAAAAAAGACGCCCGGGAGTTCTATAGTTTGGAGAAATTATGGGGTGATGCACCAATGTATGAAGCTATAGATCCTTTATTGAAAGCAGTGGAAAAGAAAGCGAGAAAATCTCCTGTAAGAAAGACCGTTAAAAAAGCTGATGTTGTAATTGAGCCTGTTGTTGAAGCTGAAGCTCCTGTAAAGAAGACAAGGAAAGCTCCGGTAAAAAAAGCAGCAAAGAAAGCTGAAGTTGAACTTGAACCTGTAAAGGAAATTGAAGTCCCGGAAAAGAAGGTCAGAAAAACTCCTGTAAGGAAAACGGCGGCAAAGAAAAAAACTGACAAAACTACTGAAAAAGAGTCGGAATAGAATTGAAAAAATATCTTTATAACTTATTTGCAAAGGCATCTGAAAAGTACCCCGGCCTTAAAAATGTAAGCCTCTCTTTTGAAGTACCTAAAGTAGAATCATTTGGCGATTATTCAACTAATGCAGCTATGCTTCTTACAAAAGAGCTCAAAAAAAATCCGAGAATAATTGCACAAGAGATTATAGATGCATTTGAATTAGATAAAAATGTAATTGAAAAAATTGAAATTGCAGGCCCCGGGTTTATTAATTTCTTTTTTAATCCCGCTTACATTCCCGGAATTGTTAAAGAGATAGGCTCTAAAGTTGATAATTTTGGTAAATCAGATATTAACACGGGCAAGACAGCCAACGTTGAATTCGTTTCAGCAAACCCTACAGGTCCGCTTACTGTTGGACACGGAAGGAATGCAATAATTGGGGATACAGTTGCTACCCTCCTTGAATGGACAGGATATAAAGTTGACCGGGAGTATTATTTCAATAATGCGGGTAACCAGATGCGCACTCTTGGCGAATCCGTGAAATACCGCTATTTGGAAATACTTGGAGAAAAAATTGATTTCCCTGAAAAACATTATCAGGGAGAATATATAAAAACTATTGCCCAGGAATTATATAATGAGAAAAAGGACGCTTTAAGAGATGAACCCGCAGAAGGTATTTTTAAAGCAAAAGCAGTAGAAGTAATTTTTAAGGATATTAAGGCAACCTTAAGCTCGTTAAATATTGTGCATAATCTTTTTTACAATGAAGATTCATTATATAAAGAGGGCAAAATAAAAGCCGTTCTGGATACATTTAAACAGAAAGGGCTTATATATGAGAAAGACGATGCCGTATGGTTTAAATTTACTAATTTTGGTAAAGAGCAAGATAAAGTAATAGTTAAAGCGACTGGCGAACCAACATACCGCCTGCCTGATATAGCTTATCATATCACCAAATTTCAACGCAATTATGATTTAATAATTGATGTATTCGGCTCAGATCATAAAGACACTTATCCTGACGTTTTAATAGGGCTACAGGAGATAGGATATGATACAGGCAGAGTAAAAGTTTTAATTCACCAGTTCGTTACAATTTTTGAAAATGGTGAAAAAATTAAAATGTCGACGAGGAAAGCCAATTTCATCACACTTGACCAGCTTATAGAAGAAACGAATAAAGATGTTGTGAGATATTTCTTTAATATGCGCGATATGTCATCTCACATGAACTTTGATCTTGCAATAGCAAAGAAGCAGAGTGATGAAAATCCGGTATTTTATTTACAATATGCCCATGCCAGAATATGCTCAGTATTAAACTTGGCAGCAAAGGAAAGCATTGTTCCCTCTTTTGATCACCTTGATTTGTTAAAGACAAACGAAGAACAGCAATTAATAAAGTTGCTTCATAAATTTGAGGAAGAAATAGAGATTGCAGCCAGTTTATGCGAACCGCATAGAATTTGCAATTATTTGGAAAATTTAGCTGCGGGATTTCATAAATTTTATGCATTCTGTAGAGTGTTAGGTGTAGAGAAAGAGTTGTCTGAAGCCCGGATTGCTTTAATTATTGCCGTAAAGATAGTAATTAAAAATGGTTTAACCATTCTTGGAGTATCCGCACCGGATAGAATGTAAGACAAGATTATACTACAATAAAAAAGCCCTTCAATATATTTGAAGGGCTTTTTAAATTTAAAGAATATTTTATTTGGACAATGCGAAATAATGTTCCAACTTTTGAGTCAGTTCTTCAATATTAATAGGTTTATTAATAATTTCATCACATTTAATCCATTCTTTTTCTTCTTCTGTAGAAGCTTCAAACTTAAACCCTGTAACATAAGTAGCGGAAGTTAACACAAACACAGGAATGTTTTTACCATAAGAATCTTTTTTAATTTTGTATGACAAGACAAAACCTGAATCATGTTCTTCCATTATAAGATCAAGAACAGCAGCATCAGGACGTTCATTTTTAAATAGCTCAAATCCTAAAGCCGAATTATTAGCAGTAAGAACAGCATAACCTTTTGATTCTAAAAGCATCTTATGTTGCTCTAATAAGTCTTCATCATCATCAACAAGCAAAATTTTCTTTTGTTCGTTCATTATTCTAAGCGCTCCTTTAACTCAATTATTATTTGTTAAACTTAAATTTCTGGGTAATTTCACTTTAAACTTTGTACCCTTCCCTACTTCACTTGTAAAGGTAATATGGCCTTTATGCATCTTAATAATTCCGTATGCTATAGCCAAGCCAAGACCCGTACCTTTACCCATTTTTTTTGTGGTAAAAAAGGGAGTAAAAACTTTATTGAAATTTTCTTTTTCAATACCACTACCGGTATCGGTAATTTCGATAATTACATCATCCTCTTCAAAATATTTGTTTATAGAAAGTATCTTTTCTTCGCAATCCTCCATAGCCTCGCAAGCATTACCAATTATATTCAATAAAACCTGCTGGAGCTGGTCAGCATCGCCATAAATAATACACTCCTGTCCATTCTTCTCAAAATTAAAGGTAATATTTTTGTAATTCGGATTTACTTTTAGCTGACGCAAAATTTTATGAATCAGCGAACCGACATTAACTTCTGAAATATTAAGCTTGCCCTGTCTTGCAAAATTTAGCAGATTAGCTACAATATTTTTACAGCGGTTAGTCTCCTCAACAATTAAAGAAAGGTCTTCAGAATACTGCTCATTGTCTAATTCATCAGCTTCCTGTTTTAACATAGAGGCATAGAGTAAAATAGTACCAAGCGGATTATTTATCTCATGAGCAACCCCCGCTGCCAATTGCCCTATTGAGGCCAACTTTTCAGCAGACTGAAGCTGTTCTTGCGTATTTTTAAGATCGTTATATGCCTTACCAAGTTTATCAATTAGATAAGGCAGGCACATTTCTCTTTCTGCAAATTCTTTACTTACTGCAACAGCAAACTCTCTGCATGTACTATAACCGCAGGCCCCGCAATCGAGGATATCTTTAGGAGAATATTTATTTGTCTCCTCCAAAATTTCCTTAATCCTCTCTTCTGAGGGGTTAGGTATTCTCTGGCTATTTTCTTCAAACGTTCTGCCAAGATCTAAGTTGCGGCAGTTATATAAATTACTTTTCCATACCTGTTTATCCAGAGAATGAATTTTATGCTCAATATGCTTGATAACTTTTTCACGTCTGCTGTAATAATTTAGGTCACTATCAATTGCCGGTCCGCTAATGCAGCCTTCACAGAAAAGAATATCCACAAACTTAGCATTGATATGACTGTTGGCAATTTCATCAATAATTTCAATAACCTGTTTTTTACCTTCAACAACAATTATTTCCTTTTCAAGAATATCACCGGAAATGTTTGCGGTTTTAAGCAGCCCACCGGCAAGTGGATATGAACGGCCTAAATAAGCATGGGGCGGATCAAATTCCTCCACAGGTAAATTATGCAGGCTAATATTCTTAAGTACAAATAAATCTTTTATTTCAGCGAATGTTAAAACACCGTCAATAAGGCCGTTCCCTACTTCAAGAGCTTCCTTTTTCTTTGCTATGCATGGTCCAATAAAAACTATATTGATATCACTACCCAGCGTGGACCTTAAATACCTGCCTATAGCAATCATTGGGGAAACAACTTTTGCTAAGTTGGGGACAAGATCTTTTTGATATTTTTCAATATAGCTGACAACCGCCGGACAACTTGAACTAATGATAGTAGTCCTGTTTTCCGATTGAAATTCTTCAAGATAGAGGCTGCTTACTAAATCTGCCCCGAATGCTGTTTCCACAGCCTGGACAAAACCCAATGCTCTTAAAGCAGCAGGTACTTTATCAGAATAGTCTCCAAAGGATGCTGCAAAAGAAGGAGCTATAATAGCAATAGTTTTATTATTCGGCAGTAAATCGTTATATACCCGATCTTTATCGCTTAAAACATATTTACCATGCTGCGAGCAGACCTTAACACAATGTCCGCACGCAATACATCTTTCTTGTATAACAGCCGCCTGGCCATTAATTACTTTAATTGCTTTGGCGGGACATTCTCTAATACAAGAGTAACATCTCTTACAATTATCTCGAATTGTAGTAACTATGCTTTTATCCATCTCAGTATATAATTAGTTAATTTCCGTTTTAACTTTTTACCGGAATAATCTGAGTAATAATTTACACAAAAAAAACCAATTGTGAAATAATATTTATTTGATACTAAAAAAGTACATATTAGTTACTAATTACAGAAAATAAAGAATTTTATAAACAAAATTTCAAATAACAATTTACAATATATTTTAACGCATTCCCGTATCAGGAAAAGCAATCCTCTTCCCTTCTTCAATGAAAAAGGGGAAGAAAAGTTTATTATATAAAACAACAAGCATATCTATAACTCAGTCAGATGCCCATTGCGGTAATCAAACTGCATAAGATACAATCTATATTATTCTACTTTCTGTCAAAATATTCAGTGTGTAATATTTCATGAGCCTTATGAGAATTTGGCTCTATGAAAAATTCTTTATACAATGTTTTTACAGATTCATTATCATGAGACTTACGGAGTTTCATATTTGCATCAATCTGATAAAGAGCTTTCATTCTCTTAACAACCTTATCCTGTTTTTGATGGATTGGCTGACCGCCTCCGTTTATACACCCACCCGGACAGGTCATCACTTCAATAAAGTGGTATTTACTTTTACCGGCAGCAACATCATCCAAGATAGGGCCGACATTGCCTATACCGTTGACAACAGCAATATTTACAGTTAAACCGTTAATATCAATTGAAGCCTCTTTAACATTATCCAAACCTCTAACAGCTTCAAGATCAAGATTATCAAGCTCTTTACCTGATATCTTAAAATAAGCAGTTCTAAGAGCAGCTTCCATTACACCACCGCTTGTACCAAAAATAGCTGCAGCACCGGTAGATTCACCAAGCGGATTATCAAAGGAATCCTGTGGTAAATCATCGAAGTCAATTCCAGCCATTTTAAAGAACCTAACTAATTCACGAGTAGTGATAACTGCATCAACATCAGCCATGGTCTGCTCAGCAAGTTCACCTCTTGCTGATTCATACTTTTTAACAGTACAAGGCATAACCGAAACGACATAAATATCTTCCGGTTTAAGTCCCATTTTTTTAGCATAATAGGTTTTAAGAACAGCACCTTCCATCTCATGAGGAGATTTACAGGTAGAAATATGAGGTAATATTTCTGGTCTGTTATGTTCAGCATATTTAACCCAGCCGGGGCAGCAGCTTGTAAACATAGGCAGAGAACCACCATTCTGAATTCTATGAATAAGTTCGGTAGCTTCTTCCATAATTGTTAAGTCAGCCGAGAAGTTGGTATCAAAAACCTTTTTAAAGCCCAACCTTCTCAGACCGGTAACCATCTGGCCCGTGACATCAGTACCGAGAGGCATATTATATTCCTCACCCAACGTAGCACGAACAGCAGGAGCAACCTGAACAATAGTATATTTATTTTTATTTTTAAGAGCGTTAGCTACATCTTTTAATGCACTCTTTTCTCTTAGGGCAGCAGTAGGGCACACCAGGATACACTGACCGCATAAGATACAATCGCTTATATTTAATCCTTTATTATAAGGGGTAGTAACGATAGTGTTAAATCCACGGTTAGTAAAATCAATAGCGCCTATATGCTGGACTTCATGGCAAACACGAACGCATCTGCCGCAAAGAATACATTTAGCAGGGTCACGTTCCATAGAAGCACTTGAAACATCAATAGCATGTTCTTTAGATTCACCGCTATATCTGTGCTCTCTCAGACCATATTGTTCCGAGAGGTTCTGTAATTCACAGTTTTTATTTCTCACGCAGATAAGACAATCTTGCGGATGATTTTCTACCAACAATTCAACAATAGTTTTACGGGCACTTCTTACTCTTGGGGTATTAGTTTCTACAACCATACCCTCGTTAACAGGATAAGCACAAGAAGGAATTAAACCACGCATACCTTCAACTTCAACAGAACAAATTCTGCAAGCACCGCTGGGGAATAAATTTTTTAAGTGGCACAAAGTCGGTATGGAAATTCCTACAGATTTAGCCGCATCAAGAATAGTCATCCCTGCTTCGGCATTTACTTTAATATTATTTATAGTTAACTGAACCATTATACAAACTCCTTTAGCAACTTAAAATATTAATTTATATTTATAGCATTAAAGCGGCAGCTTTCAAAACACATTCCGCATTTTTCGCATTTATCTTCAACGATATAATGAGCATGTCCTTTTTCGCCAAGGATAGCATCAGAACCGCATTTTTTAACGCAGACACCGCAGCCGGTACATAAAGTATTATCAATTGTAAAGGTTAATAATTCCTTACAAACGCCGGCAGAACAATGTCTTTCAAATAAATGTTCTTCATATTCTTCTCTGAAATACCTTAAACCGGAAAGAATAGGATTTGCAGCAGTTTGTCCTAAACCGCAGAGAGAAGTATCAGTTATGACTTGCCCTAATCTCTTTAAGTGAACAATGCCTTTAAATCTTTGCAATTCGTCCAGTTTATTTTTAGTATTCCGGTAGCTAACAGGAATTCTTTCAATAATTTCCAGCATTCTCTTAGTACCTTCGCGGCAAGGAACGCATTTTCCGCAAGATTCATTTTTAATGAAGGTTAAAAAGAACTTAGCAATATCTACCATACAGGTATCTTCATCCATAACAACAAATCCGCCGGAACCCATCATAGCACCAACTTGTTTTAAGGACTCATAATCAACAGGGGTTTGCATAACGCTTTCAGGTAAGCAGCCGCCTGAAGGTCCGCCAATTTGAACGGCTTTAAATTGTTTGTTATTAGGAATACCGCCGCCAATTTCAAAAACGATATCTTCCAATTTGCACCCCATTGGAACTTCAACCAAGCCGGTATTTTTAATCTTTCCGGAAAGGGCAAATACTTTTGTCCCTTTACTTTTTTCAGTTCCGATAGAAGCAAACCACTCAGATCCGCGTGTAATTAATGCAGCAACATTTGCAAAAGTTTCTACGTTATTTATGACAGTAGGTTTACCAAATAAACCTGATACAGCCGGGAATGGAGGGCGCGGACGAGGCATACCTCGTTTACCTTCAATAGAAGCTAATAGAGCTGTTTCTTCACCACAAACAAATGCACCTGCACCTTTTTTTATCTTTAGATCAAAACTGAAACCGCTGCCAAGTATATTATTACCAAGCAAGCCGTATTCTTTGCATTGTTTAATTGTATTTTCCAAGCGTGCAATGGCCAAAGGATACTCTGCTCTGCAGTAGATATAACCTTTGGAAGCTCCAATAGCATAAGCTGCAATAGTCATACCTTCGACGACTCTAAAAGGGTCGCTTTCTAAAACAGAGCGGTCCATAAAAGCACCCGGATCTCCTTCATCGGCATTGCAGACTAAATATTTTTGGTCAGTATTTTGCTTAAAAGCAAATTCCCATTTTTTACCCGTAGGGAATCCGGCGCCGCCGCGTCCTCTTAATCCGCCATCAAGTACTTCCTTAACAACTTCAGCAGGTTTCATGAGGCGCAAAACCTTGTCCAAGCCCTTGAATCCATTAGCAGCTATATAAGAATCAATAGAGTTAGGATTGATGACTCCGCAATTTTCAAGAACTATTTTAAGCTGATTTTTAAAGAAAGGATCTTCATTGATGTTAAGAACTTCAGGGGTAGATTTACCGTGTGTGCCAAGTAATTTTTCTTTAAATATTTCTTTATCAATAAGAGTTCTTTGAATAAAGCGAGGAACTAATTTGGGAATAATTTCGCAATAAGAAACTCTGTCTTTACCCGGCAGTTTAATATCAACAATAACTTCACGAGAGCAGTAGCCAATACATCCTGTTCCTTCAATAATAGCAGTGATGTTATGTTTTGCAAGTTCAGCCCTTATGGCTTCTTCAACTTTTTTAGCCCCGGAAGCCAAACCGCAGGTGCCCATACCAATAAAGATGATAGGTACATCATGCTCTTCATATTTAAGTTTTTTATTTAGAGAAGAAAGTTGATCTTCACATTCTTTATGGTGATGGCATAAAGGACCTTCTGTGCAGCACCTAATAAACAGGTCGCATGGTTTTTCAAGACTATGCCAGCACTCATTACAACATTTATCTAAGAATGAATTCATGCTAATTTCACCTCCGGTTCAGCAGATGCTTTTGGCTTAGTAGTAGTTTGATATTTTTTTAATATAGTTGGAACATCTTTAACGGTTAATCTTCCGTGATAGTCATCATTAACCGTCATGACCGGGGCAATACTACATGCGCCAATACAGGCAACTATTTCAATAGTGAACTTCCTGTCTCTGGTAGTTTCACCAGCTTTAATTTTAAGCGCACTTTCCAATGCATATAAAATATTAGCAGAATTTTTTACATGGCAAGCCGTTCCCCTGCAAACTCTGATAATATTTTCTCCTAAAGGAGTTAACCTAAACTGATTATAAAAAGTAGCTACACCATAAACACGGCTTAAAGGGAGGCCGACATAATCAGCAATCTCTTGCAAAGCTAATTCAGGTAAATAACCATAAATAGCTTGAACATCCTGCAGTAAAGGAATCAATTGACTCTTATCCTTTGCCGGATATTTCTCAAAAATATGATTGTGCATAATAACTTTCCTTAAATTTCGATAAACTATTCGCATCAAACAAGGTGCCAGTTTATTTTTAAATAAAAAATTTGTTTAAGTTAAACTAAAAAGGGCTCCTTATTTAGGGGTAGATTTAATTCTTATAATTGATAAAAGTATTGTCATTTTAGAAAAAGCAGAAAAATGTAATGTGTGATTTGTGTTAATTTCTTAAACATTGGCAGAAAAATCGCATCTTTTTATTGCCATTTATGAGAATTTATTTGTCGTTGACAACAATAATGCCAGTATTTTCATTAGAATTTTCAGGGGCGATTTTATGACCAATACTTGAATTTTGACCTAAAAAAAGTACTTACAAATGTACTGCATAAGCTAAGTGGGGACCAACTGAACGGGAGCAATGAGAAGCTGCAACAGCTTCGGCTGGCTATAGCGCTTACAGAGTAACTTGGAGGTGGCGAAAATAACTAATATGAGAAATGATTGGTCCTATTCCCACAGTAAGTATTTACTGAATAATTGTCATAGTTTCTCCTCGCATTTAATATCGAGAACAATAATACAATTTGTTACATAGGCAGACTATATTTCCGCAACTCTCCCTAAGTCCCTGTTATGTTAAAAGTCATGTCAGAGGGAGTTGTGTCACCATTATATACCTTTTCTCTGATAGTGCGATAAATAATAAAATCAGCTATTTTGTCAAGGCCACGCAACGTTTATATTGAAATGGATTACCCTATATGGGACTGACTGTGCATGTGCCGTATGGAACATTTTTATATTGTTTAATCAGAGCTCATGAGAGGCCAAAAATACTTGGAAAAAAGAAAATAATTACTTATCATTATGTTATGTTTCATTTAATATATTGGAAAAATCATGAAATCTACTTTAAAGTGCTTTGTTGCAGCATTATTTTTCTCTGTTTCATTAAGTTATGCCCAAAACAATATAGTTTATAAAACTGTTAGCGAAATGCATCAAATGTCGGGAGAGAATTTCCTCCCTTTATCTAAAGGTAATGCATTCAGAATTGCTTATCAGGGTAATGACCCGGATCCGTTTTATCACAGGAGTATAAATAGATTATATACATTCAGTATAACTGATACAGTTAGAGCTAATAATCAACTTTATTATAAAGTAAACGAAGATGGATCGATATATTATTTAAGAGAAGACAGTGTAAATAACAAAATATACAGGACGGAAACCCTTGCTCCAATTAATGAAATTGTATTTTTTGATTTCACTCTTGTGAATAATGCTCAATATCTCCAGGGCAATAATATTGTACAAGCATATAGTTCCGGCTTCGAAAGAGGTTTTTCCCAAAGCAATGGAAATTATCTTCATGTAAGCAAAAATATTGGCTTTTACGAAATAGGCGGACGCTTTGGATCATATAATGTTTGGACATATTTTATAGAAGCATCTGTTAAAAGTAATGATACCTTCTATTTAGTACGGAGTCCGGATTATGACCCCATTTTTAGAGCATACAGTATTCCCGGTACCATATATTCAAATTGCTGGCATGTACGTTTTAGATATATATGCGAAGCTTTAGTGGGGGAATATTTATTTGATTCTGTCTCACTCTATAGCTATTACAAAAAAGGGAATGATTCAATTGCTAACCCGCGTGTTGGATTTTCAAGCTATATGATGGATACAGTAATAGTACTGGATTCGTCTCTTCTGGCCCAAAACTACCAATATTATTATCGTTTTGAATATAAAGATAATTTTATAGTTCCAAACCGCTATTATTATCCGGCAAGCGGGTATAATACTTTAACTTATGTCTCCGGTGTAACCAGTGAAGGGTTGAAAGAACTAAATTATAAATTAGAGCAGAATTATCCTAATCCGTTTAACCCGACAACCACAATAAATTATTATATTCCGTCAGAAAGCAAGGTTAACATAACGGTTTATAACACTCTTGGTTCAAAAATAAAAGAGCTGTATGACGGCAGCAGGGTACAAGGAAATTACGATGTGAAGTTTGACGGAGCAGGGCTTTCAAGCGGTGTGTATTTTGTAACCATAAAAGCAACATCAATAGACGGAAAGAAGTCTTTTGTGGATTCAAAAAAAATGATTTTAATGAAGTAAACGTGTTTATATAATTTAGGAGGTGCCAAATGAAAAAAGTTTTGTTCCTGTTCGCTATAGCTTTACTGGCAGTAAATGCACAGAACTATTATCCGCTTCACGTTGGAAATACATATTTATATTTGAATGATTCCTGGGGGCATCAGTATGGAGGGAACTTTTACAACCATTCAGTATCAATTTTGCAGATTACAAAGGATACATTAATTGGAGTGAATAAATATTATAATAATAACGGCGGGTGGATAAGGTATGATTCAGCAAAAAATATGATATTTAATTATTGCGGAGGGATGGATTCGCTCGTAGTCAATTTCAACGGGCCGATTTCCTTTTATTTGAATAAGTGTTTTGTATTTACATATGATGCAAGACCTGCTTCACTGGTTGTTGGGAGCGGTTATTACTTTGGGAAAAATTGTACAACCTCGGGTTTCGATTATTATACTGATCATGGAACCGGAGGGATTATGTGGGCCCCTGGTTTGGGCATAGTTGAGACTTCCAGTTATCAGCACGATTATGACCTTTCAGAATACTTCGGCTCTTCAAAACTCATTGAATCAATAGTTTATGATGATAATGATTCATGCACGCATAATGCATACAGCTACCCGGCTTCATTCACCTCACTGCAGAATGACCTGGACAATAACAAATTGCAATTTTATCTGATGGTAACACATCCGTTTTCTAGTGCTGATTATAAATTTTCGTTTATAGATAAAATATCATTGACAGGCTACTACCAAAAAGATACAAGCAAAATAAATATTGACACATTATACTTCACTACCCCAGGAACGGATATTCGTCTTTACAAAATAGATGTCCCGCTTGATACATTTATGCTGAATAGCGGTTATACTTTTTACTATAAAGCCATAGCCAAAGACAAAGGGCTTATTCCGGTCTATACTTCGTTTCCTGATACAGGTTATTTCAGTAAGAGTTTAACTTCCGTGAATGATAAAGAGGAGACAGTAACAAATTACAAGCTGTCTCAGAATTATCCTAATCCGTTTAATCCTTCAACCACAATAGATTATTATATTCCTTCCGAGAGCAAGGTTAACATAACTGTTTATAATGCACTCGGGTCAAAAATAAAAGAGCTGTATGACGGCAACAGGATACAGGGAAATTACGATGTGAAGTTTGACGGAGCAGGGCTTTCAAGCGGTGTATATTTTGTAACCATAAAGGCCGCTTCCATTGACGGGAAGGAATCTTTTATCGATTCAAAAAAAATGCTGCTGTTAAAATAAAACAGAGGTTTAAAATATTTCTCCGGATTGATGAAATGCCGGAAAAGAGCAATGCTTTAATACCCTTAGACCCAAACTGCTGAGGGTATTTTATTATATATACTTATTATGCAAGAAACCCTCTCACTAGCTCCCAGACTTGCCTCTTAACATAACAGGGACTTTGGAGCAAACACATTGTATTATGCTATTTGATGCTGCCCCTCTTCTTAAGGACAAATATATTACTTGGTTTAATATCATCTGGAAATTACATCTTATGGATGCGCAGAAGCAATTTCTTCTGCTATCTGGTTAAACATTGGAAGTGCTTTTTGATATGGAATTGGACCGATTTTTTCACCATTATCTTATTAAGTCCTTCACCCTCAACATACTCCATAATTATGTGCATATTCTCAGGTTCTTCAATAAAATCATAGACTTTCACAATATTAGGATGATTCAGTTTGTTGAGGATTAATGCCTCATTCCTGAACCTGTCCCGTAATTCAGGATCATAGCAAAGACTTTTATTAAGTGATTTTATTGCACTAATTTCATTTGAAAAAGTATGACAGGCTTTGTAAACTGTACCCATACCACCGGCACCAAGGGTACCCAATACTTCGTAAGACTGTATTTTCATAAACGATAACTCATTCCCAAATAATGTTTTACGAAATTAAGAAAAGATTTATTAAATAGCAAAAGGATATTGTTAATTAAGATTTTTTGATTAGAACTTCAAATTATTATACCTAATAAGGTATAATTTACCCTATATGCGGACTATTATACCTTACATGGTATAATAGTCATTTCCCACTTGTTTTTATATCCTAAATGGTATAATTTAGCATATTCCAGAAAAATTTATACTAGGCTTCAAATGGAAAGAAGTAATTTGTCAAAATTCATAAAACAGCAGAGGAAAAAGGCTGGATTAAATCAGGAGGATGTTGCACTGCGTGCCGGCATTAGTTTAAAAACTATCCGCAGCATAGAGCAGGGGAAAATTACCGTCAGAATGGATAAAGTAAATGCTGTATTGTTTTTATTCGGTGCTGAACTTGGGGTTACGGCTCTGGACAGGAGTAAATTATGAGTAAGCGAGGTAAAGTTTTTGTAAGTGACATTTTTGCAGGAATTATAAAAGAGGATGAGTCCGGATTTACTTTTACTTATGACCAAGAGTATCTGCGGAGCGATGGGGCAACCCCAGTCAGTTTAGCACTGCCGTTGCAGGAAAAGCCTTATGCCAGCAATGTTATGTTTTCGTTTTTTGATGGTCTAATCCCAGAAGGATGGCTGCTTGAAATTGGAGAGCGAAATTGGAAAATAGACAGGCGTGACAGGATGCAGTTATTGCTATTGTTCTGCAGAGACTGCATAGGTGCAGTTTCAGTAATTCAGGAGAATGAGAAATGAGAAAATGTCTTTTTTGTTACAACGAAATTGATGATAATTCAATATATCATTCTAAATGCTCAAAGACATTCTTTGGTACTGAGACTCCCCCTCTTCTTGATTATAGGCTTGATGATATTGCGGAGTTGGCCAGAGATATTTTGGTGAGAAGTGTTTCTGTAACTGGAGTTCAGCCCAAAATCTCATTGGATTTAGAGAAGAAAACGGAAACGCATACTTCTAAATTTACAATTATTGGTCTTTGGGGTAATTACATCCTAAAACCACCGACAGAAAGTTATCCTCATATATGCGAACTTGAGGATCTTACTATGCATATTGCAAGAATTTTGGGGATTAAGACTGCTTTGCACGGAATGGTTCCATTAGCTTCTGGTGAGTATGCATATTTAACTAAAAGATTTGACAGAGTTAAGGGGCGAAAATTAGCGTTGGAAGATATGGCTCAATTAACCGGTGTGCTTACTGAAAGAAAATATTCGGGCTCTTTAGAAAAAGTCGGGAAAGCCATTTTACAATATTCATCGATGCCGGGTAATGACATAATTAATTTTATTGAAATATTAATTTTTTCTTTCATAACAGGTAACTCCGATATGCATTTAAAAAACTTTTCGTTATTGACTAATGAGAAGAGAGAAGTGCTCCTCTCCCCTGCTTATGACTTGCTGCCCGTCAAACTGTTACTACCAGGAGACAAGGAAGAAACCGCTTTAAGTATGAATGGGAAGAAGGCAAAGCTGAGTAAAAAAGATTTTTACAATTTGGGGAAATATCTTGGATTATCGGATTTAGTTATTTCTAATATTTTTCAGAAATTCGCTAAAAAAATGAGCGAAATAATATCATTTGTTGATTATGGATTTATTCCTCAACAACTTATAAAAGACTACAGAGACCTAATTCAAGAAAGAGCCGGGCGGTTGGATTTGTAAATCACATTGCATAGTTCGTAATTCTGGATTTCATTTGAAATAAATTCTAAGAATTACTAACAATAACTTTACTTGTACTTCCTTAGAAATTCTATTCTATCATTAAGCTGATCAATTGGGGTAAGCAGTTTATCTTTGCCATAAATAGCTTCTTCCCTGCTTGTAAAGGCAAGTTCATAATCCTTGCTCATGACAATTGCTTCTTCTGGACAGACCTCTTCACAAAATCCACAGAAAATACATCTAAGCATATTTATTTCAAACTTAACAGGGTATCTTTCCTTTTCCTTTTCAGTTTCAGATGCCTGAACTTCAATAGCCAATGAGGGGCAAACTCTTGCACAAAGCCCGCATGCTACACAGCGTTCTTCTCCATCCGCTTCCATTACAAGCACCGGGCGTCCACGATATGATGGAGGAGGTATAAACTTATCCTCAGGATATTCTATGGTATATTTTGGCTTAACCATATTTTTAAATGTTAAAGCCAGGCCCTTTGCTATTTCAGGTAAATATATTTTCTGCCAGAATGTTAGGTCCTTTGTTCTCTTTTTAACTGCCATCGGAAACTCTTTATATTCTTCTTATTCTATAAATATTATTCACATATTTACTAATGTTTGGAAAATAGTACTAACAAACATTGTAATATTTTTTAAGGTTTAATATACATAACTACTATTGCTACCCATACAAGATTTAACAAGGAAAGCGGAAACATCACTTTCCATCCCAAATTCATCAGTTGATCATACCTAAACCTTGGAATGGACCATCTTACCCACATAAAGAAAAACAATATGAAAGCAAGCTTAAATATGAAAGTGAGAATCTGTATTGTAACAACCAGCCACGGGGCCAAACCAAAAGACTCAAGCCAAGGAAAATGCCATCCGCCGAGATATAAAGTAACAATAAGGGCACCGGAAATAATCATATTGGCATATTCAGCAAGGAAAAAGGAAGCAAATTTCATACTGCTATACTCAGTATGATAACCTCCAACAAGTTCCGGCTCCGCTTCAGGTAAATCAAACGGAAGACGGTTAGTTTCAGCAAATGCAGATACAAAGAAAGTAATAAATCCGATTGGCTGTATGATGGCATTCCAAAGCCAGCCGCTTTGTGAATATACAATATCATACGGCCTTAAAGATCCGGCAAGAAGCAGGACGCCAGCAACTGAAAACCCCATGGATATTTCATATGATATCATTTGAGCTGAAGATCTGATACCGCCCAGAAGGGAATATTTGCTGCCGGAAGACCACCCTGCAAAAGTAATTGCATAAACGCCAAGTGAAGTCAACGCAAGCACGTATAAGATACCGATATTAACGTCAGCGGCTACAAGCTGAATATTATAACCAAATAATTTTATGTCAGGCCCGATTGGAATTACTGCAAACGTAGTAAATGCAACAAATAGTGCTATCACGGGGGCCAGAGTATGTACTACCTTGCTAGCATTAACAGGCACAATATCCTCCTTAAGCAGTAATTTACCCACATCGGCAAATGGCTGTAAAGCGCCTTTCCATCCGGTTCTGTTAGGCCCAATTCTATTTTGCGCCCATGCACTAATTTTTCTTTCAAAATATACCAGATACGAAACTGTTAAAAGCAGCAAGGTAAACACTATCAAAATTTTAATAAGTGTTATTACAATTATTTCCCAGATATTCATTAAGTATAATTCTCCTATAATGCTTTTGCCAATGGCTGGTTTATGCTGTCTTTGACAGGAACTCCCAACTCACCAAGAATATTATAATTTAATCCATTAAGAGCGTCAATATTTTTACTCATTTCAAGGAAAATATCCTCAGCTATATTATACTTTAGTTTAAAATCTAATTCTTTAGCAACATTCATTAGAATTGCCCAGGACGGAAAAGCATCCTTAATATTTTTCTGAGCCCAACTGTCATACTCTGTTCCGAATTTATCTTGTCTGGATAACTTTTGTCCATCCAAAGATTTATCCGGTGTTGCAAGAGCAACAGCAGGTCTAATACGTTGAACGCGTCCTTCAAAATTTATCATAGTTCCATTTTTTTCAGCATATGCAGCAGCCCCGAAAATGATATGAGCCAAGTCAGTAGTTTTGTTGAAATTTACAGAATGGACAATGAGTAACTTTAATTTGGCAAAAGCTTCAGCAGCTTCCGGATTGCTCTCTGCAATATCATCTTCAAGCAAATAAACCACCTTAATTTTACCGTCATTAATTTTTTGGATAATTTCTGAAAGTGCAAACCCGTTTTTCCCTGGTCTAATACCTGCTAATTCCGCACCAAATGAATTAGGGGTTATATCATTACGCTTCAAAATATCATCACCGAATGCAGGATTTTCATGTCGCATAAAATCAAGATTTGAGACCCCGAAGTTCTTTGCAATTTTTGCAAGCAGATAATTGTCTTCATTTGTGGCAAAGGGGGAACCAATAAATGCAATCTCATCTTTAGCATATTTCTTTAATTCATTAGCTGCTTTTCTGTATGCACTTTCCCATTCAGTTGGCACATGGGAAAAACCTTCCTTAATAAAAGCACCGTTTATTCTGGTTTCAAGCTGGTTGATGTTCTTAAATGTATCCAATCTGCCATGGTCGCACATCCAATAACTGTTAACTTTTTCATTTTCACGGGGAGTAATTCTGAGGATTAAATTGTTCCTTACCCATATATCAGAATTGCACCCTCTGGAACATCCGGTACAAACAGATTTTGTAGTGGACATCTCCCAGACACGGGATTTAAATCTGAAGTCCCTGTTAGTTAAGGCACCAACGGGACAAATGTCGGTTACATTAAGTGAATAATCATTATCCAGTTCTTTACCCGGATATGTAACAATAGTAACCCTGTCACCTCTTTGAACAAATGTAAGTTGAGGTTCCTTAATAATTTCGTCACAAAACCTTATGCAGCGGGAACAGGAAATGCATCTTTCGCCATCAAACATAACATTGGGACCCAGCGGAACGCGCTTTTCTTTGTGCTGCTTTTCTTCCTTAAACCTGCTTTCACCAACGCTATAATCATAAGCATATTCCTGAAGTTTGCATTCACCTGCTTCATCACAAATAGGACAGTCTAAAGGATGGTTAATTAGAATAAATTCCATCACAGCATTTCTTGCATTAACCGCCTTTTCAGAATTTGTAAATACTACCATACCATCAGCAGCAAGAGTTGCACAAGCAATAACAAGCTTGGGCATTTTCTCAACTTCCACTAAGCAAACCCTGCAATTGCCCGAAACCGATAATTTGGGGTGCCAGCAGAAATGCGGTATATTTATACCGTTATCTTTTGCAGCCTGAATTATTGTCTGCCCCGATTTGAATTCTATTTTTTTACCATCGATTGTAATCGTCGCCATAATTTTCCTAAAATTGAAACTCAATTTAATATAAATGACTTTTTATACAATTACTTATCCGCACTCAATACAACTTTCGTCAATAATTTTTCATCAAGTATTTCATTAGCAAGTGTAAAAATATCTTCCGGAGAAACTTCATTTATCATTTTAACTACTTCATCTACAGTAATTAGTTTTTTGTAGTAAATTTCTGAACTTGCAATTCTATTCATGCGGGAAGACATGCTCTCCATGCTAAGAATCATATTTCCTTTAATATATTCCTTAGCTTTATTTAGTTCTTTTACAGATACTTCTTTTTCAGTTATTTTCTTAAACTCATTATAAACCAGTTCTTCTGCTTTCTCAGCCTGATTACTATTTGTAGAGAGATACACACCGAAAGCAGAAATATCATAGAATGAGTTAATAAAAGAATTTAGTTGATATCCAATTCCGTGCTTTTCTCTAATAGACTGAAAAAGTCTTGAACTGCTGCCTTCCCCTAAAATGTGGGATAGTATATTGGCAGTTATTCTCTTATTGCTGTTAAAGCCGTAGGTTCCGTTTCCGATAATAAGGTGAACCTGCTGTATTGGTCTTTTAAGCTTTTTGTTTATAGGCTTTGTACTTTTTACAAATTTTCTGGAAACTTTATTATGGTTTAGTTCCCTTGTAAAGTATTTATCTACCAGCTTTATTAAGTCATTATGATTAATAGCTCCTGCCCCTGCAATTACAAGATTATTAAAACCATAGTGTTTATTCATATAATCAAATAAGTCGTCTTGTGTAAAAGCCGAAACAGTATCCTCTGTTCCAATAATAGGCAATGATAAGGAGTTACCTTTGAACAGGACTTCTTCAAATTTATCAAAGATTAATTCCTCCGGGTTATCATCAATATCATTCATTTCATCAATAATTACGGATAATTCTTTCTTCATTTCAGATGGTTTGAACACCGGGTACTGTACCATATCTGCAATTACATCAAAAGTCCGCTCAACATTCACATCCAGCCCCCTGCCATAATAGCAGGTATGTTCCTTTGAAGTGAAAGCATTAAGATATCCGCCATATGCTTCAATATCCTCAGCAATTCTTTTAGCAGAGCGTTTTTTAGTCCCTTTAAAGACCATATGTTCTATAAAGTGCGTAATACCATTTGTTTTTAAATCTTCATCCCTTGAACCGACATTAAACCAAAAACCAAGTGAAATTGATTTAACATAGGGTATATTTTCGGAAATCAGGGTAATCCCGTTATCAAGAATAGTTTTATTAAAAGTATCCAATTTTTTCTTTTCAATGTTAGTAAATAGCGTACAAATATAGATAAATAGGAATAGTTAGACAATGAATAATGTAATGTACAGTATGATCCGGATTGGTAAGAGCTTTATTGTTTAAGGAAAGTCGATAAGTATAAAATTCAAAATGAAAAAAATTAAAGCCAAAACAACTGCTTATATGTTTTGTTTTCCCTCATTTGCATCTTACTACAAAAGCCACGACCTATGGAGCAGGTAACAAAAATTCAATATAAAAACAAAAAGGCAGCTTTAGATAGCTGCCTTTGAAACCAGATTAAAAGGACATTACAGCAATACAAATTAATATTTACTGTAAATAGCCTCAATATTTTTATATGCTTTTGTCAGAATTTCTTCATTAGGTAAGAATACTACCCTAAAGTGATTCGTTCCCGGAACCTGTCCGAAACCACTTCCAGGGACAACAACAACACCAGTCTCTTTAATTAGATGGGCAACAAATTTTGCATCATTTCCATCTTTAAGCTCTATTTTAGGGAAAGCATAGAATGCACCTTCAGGCTTAACACAGGAGATGCCAGGAATAGCATTAAGCATTTCTACAGTAATATCTCTGCGTTTAGTAAGCTTAGCCATAGCTTCAACCAGATGAGCCTGATTACCACCCAATGCAGGTTTTATTGCATATTGTTCAGGATGATTTGCTGACAAGCGGGCTCTTAAAATTTTATTTATTGCTTCAATGTAGTTACTTAAAATTTCTTTATGGCCGCTAACAATACCCCAGCCAATTCTAAAGCCGGGTACAAAATAGTTTTTAGACATACCGCCGAAGGTAATGCAGGAAACATCTTTATTTAAAGACCCGATAGAAACATGCTTCTTTCCGTCAAATAATAACTTGTCGTAAATTTCGTCTGCAAATATCACCAAGTTGTGTTCTAATGCTAAATCAATAATCTGCAATAAAATTTCTTTTGAATACAAAGAGCCTGTAGGATTATTAGGATTTATAAGGACAATAGCTTTGGTTTTGTCATTAATTTTACTTTTAATATCTTCAATATCAGGCTGCCATCCATTGCTTTCATCAAGATAATAAGGATTTTCCATCATCTGAAGTTTGCTGGAAATTGCAGTATAAAGAGGGTATCCGGGCGTAGGAGTTAAAACATTTTCGCCATCATTAACTAAGGCTGTCAGGCAAATTTCAATTGCTTCACTGGCACCTGTAGTTACAAAAATATCTAATACGTTATCTATGCCTTTTCTATTAGCTTCCTCTTCTATAGCTTTTATTGCTTCCGGAATACCTGATGATGCCGAATAACCATTTTTATTCTTTTGCATTGCTTTGTAGGTTTCATCAATAATATATGATGGAGGTGCAAAATCAAACAAGTTAGGATCACCAATATTCAAATACAACATTTCCTTACCTGATTTAGCTGCCTGCTGAGCTAAAACGACAATATCTCTAACAGCATATTTAATTTCTTCTGTTCTTACTGCCGGTACTATTTCTAAATTTTTAAACATAAATTAGCCTTAAAGGATTATTAATTTCACTACCCTAAATTAAAATTTTTATTGGGTATTATCAAACCAAATTTGAGAAGAGTTTTTGATTATTTTACAAATAAAATTTAGAACCCGAAATTGGAAATATCCATTGCCACCCCAAATTGGATACTCGGGATTAAACTATCTTCTTTTTCTGAATTAATCCATACGGATAACCAATATGAAGTTTTGTTCGTATTGTATACAAAGGAGGGAGAAACTATTCCGGGAAGTCCTACATTAGTTTGCAGACTTATACTGGAACCGTCTTCAAACTCCCAGGCATAATAAGGGAACACTGAAAAAGCAACATTAATAACTGCATCCTTTACATCTATAAATGCAGCCTTATTATTTTTTATCTCTTTTCTAAATTTATAAAAATCACCGAACTCTGAAAAAACACTCAATTGTAAGCCTATTCCAAATTTGAAACCACCGTATTTCAAGTTGGCCCCACAAGATATTGATGGATCAAATCCGAAATAAGTGTAGTTTTTATCATAATTTTTTCCTGTGAAATCAGGCGTAACAGAATAACACATGTTTGTGTTGTCATAAAAATTTTTCACTGTGTACCTCCCACCATAAAGCCCCAAACCTATATTAGCATTAAAATGCTCACTGGAAATCACCTTTGTTATTTTAGCTCTTAAGAAATAATTCGTCTCATCATTATTAAAAGCTGAAGCTTTTGCAGCATCGAGCGATACATAATAGGAACTGGTTCTCTCTTTATAATCTGACTTAACAATAAGTCCATTAGGATGGCTGCCATAAAATCCCGGAATGTATGCTCTATTACATCCTGTCAACAAATATGAGAAAATAATTACAACTAAAATTATATTATTATTTTTCAATAGCCCTCCGAATAAGGTCCGTTACCTGACGGAATTACCTGTCAATTAAATTAACAATATTATAAACTATCTTTAGCCAAACAATAATTTGCAAATAAATACTGCACCTAAAGTACCTGCAACATCTGCAATAAGACCTACAGGAAGGGCATGACGCGTATTTTTAATATTAACAGAGCCAAAATAAACAGCAAGTACATAAAAAGTAGTTTCCGAGCTGCCAAAAAATGTTGAGGTCATAATACCAATAAGAGAATCAGGGCCGTGAACTTTCATAGTCTCTGCCATTACACCCAGAGACCCACTACCTGATAGAGGTCTCATTAATGCCATTGGCAAAGCTTCTGCCGGCATACCAATCAGATTAGTAAAAGGCTGTAAAATGTATATTAACCACTCCATTGCTCCTCCGGCTCTAAAGATGCCGATAGCCACAAGCATAGCCACTAAATAAGGAATAATTCTAATAGCAACATTGAATCCCTCTTTTGCCCCTTCTATAAAATGTTCATAAACTTTCACTTTTTTATAGGCACCATAACCGACAAAAGAAATGATAATTAAAGGAATGGCGAAAACAGAAAAATACTGGACAATAATTTTAAAATACTCTGCAAAACCAGCACCAAAATTTACTTTTGCAAAAACACCAGACGCAAAAATAGAAATTATAGCTGCAAGAGCAAGAATAGAAACAACAATACCCTTTAAATGCGCTTTAAGATATTCAAAGAAGCCCATTTTGAAAGAAGTTCCCCCAAGCAGTTTTGCAGCAGAAAGTCCCGCAATTGTAGCACAAGTTGAACCGAATAAGGAAGTTCCAATAATAACGGCAGGATCGGCACTACCCGCAGCAGCCCTAATTGCAATAGCACTAGCCGGAATTAAAGTCATCCCGGCAGTATTTACTGCCAAGAATGTAACCATGGCATTAGTAGCGGTTCCTTTATTCGTATTAAGCTTATCTAATTCTTCCATCGCTTTAAGTCCGAATGGTGTAGCTGCGTTGCTAAGACCCAGCATATTTGCTGATATGTTCATGATCATGGATCCCATAGCAGGATGGTCAGCTGGAACTTCAGGAAACAATCTGGTAGTAATCGGCTTAAGACCTTTAGCAATAATTTTAATCAACCCGGCCTCATCAGCTATTTTCATAAGGCCCAGCCATAACGCCATTATACCGATTAAGCCAAGGGCTATGTTAACAGCAGTACCGGCATATTCCAGAGCAGAGTTTGTAACTTGTTTAGTTTTAGTAAATGAAACTTTTTCCAAAACAATTGCAGCATTTGAAGAAGAGTCAGAAATTGGTTCTCTAATATTCATATAACCTGTTAAATCGTCTTCTTTTCCGGAAGCAGCAGCCATTTCCTGCCATATCTTTGGAAAAGTTTTATCTACTTTAAAAAAGAGTATATTTCTATTCCCCTTTTTGTCAAAAGATGATTTAGCATCAACAATAATATCCTGAGCTCCGTTTTCTGAATATACTCTATTAAATTCAGACGATTTTATTTTAAGCTTAACATCGTTGTTTTCTTGGTATTTAAAACCTTTTTTATATAAAACCTGTGCAGTAATTTGATAATCATTTTTATATTTATTATTACTTTGGTTGATAACATCGGTTGTAACTGCCGCACCAATGCCAAGTAATAGCAAGGCCAACCATACATAGTTAAGCATAACAGCTCCGGAATTTATTTAACTATTTGAAATTTTTTATAGAACGGAAAAGAATGATTCCCGTTTTTATTTTCTGCAATTATTCTTATTATATGGTCGCCTTCTTGCAAATCGTCTGTCTTTATCTTTAATAAACCACTATTTTTTACAAAAGTAAAATTATTTGTTTTCACTGAATCAATATATACAACAATGGAAGTACTTTTTATTCCAACTGTGTCTTTGATATAAAAAGACTCCACTAAATCCTTGCTATCTCCTGAAAGTTTGGCATCAGCACTTGAAATAGTAGGGATACTTTGAGAGAAATACCTGCATAACCCTTTAAATATTCCCCAAGCTTCAATTCTGTTATACTCATCCAGCGCTAATTTGTTTTCCTGATAATTATTTGTAACAAATGCACATTCAACAAGAACAGCCGGAATCTTTGTAAGCCTAAGAACTGAAAAACCTGCTTTTGGATAAATACTATAATCAGAATACGTACCGTCAAAAGAAGCAGGCCCACCTGAATTTCTAACGGCATAAGATATATCTCGCTGAATATATTTAGCAATATCATTCTGGCATGGTTCATATTCATAATCAGATGGCAGAGCATGATAATAAGTAGAAGTATAATTTATCCACTCATCACTATCATCTCCTGGTGCATTGTGGTGGACACTAACAAATATATCAGCTCCGGAATTATTTGCGGCTACAGAACGCGGTTTAAGCTCAACAGTACTGTCTGTAGTTCTTGACATATAAACAATGCCGCCGGCTTCTTTAATAAAATCTTTTAGATAAGTAGCGACTTTTAAATTTATAATAGCTTCTTCAACTATTTTCAGATTCCCTATAGCTCCACGCTCATCTTTTCCGCCATGGCCGGGATCAATAAAAATCTTCTTATTGTTAATATATTTAGAATAGCTTTTAATAAATTCTGCTTTTTTGTCCGGAAATTTTAATTCATATGGAGAATCAAAAAAAACCACCTGCTTAGGAGCACATCCTATAAGCATGAGAGAAAATAATGTAAGAATAATTGCTTTGTTCATCATCCGCCGATTTCTTCTATTGCTTGAATTTCTTCAGTATCTATCATTACCAATTTTTTAAGGTACTCATGGTCATTGGTATCTTCAATTTCAGTACTGTATTTCTTTAGATACCTTTTTCTGATATCTTCAATGATTTTTACCTCATCAACTTTTTTAATAATTCCTTTAATTGTAACAGAAAAGAATCTATATACAGCATCAAAATCAGAATTACTGATTTTTTTGCCCTTTTCAGATTTTACAGTAGTAAAAATTGCAGTATTATCATAAGGCATACTTGCGTAAACTTCATCATCAGCATTAAAAAACAAATAAATATTTTTATCAAGATAAATAAAAGTTAAAGGAATATGAGCTACACTCTCTTCCCCGCCATAAAAAGAAAGCACTCCGGCAAAGTTATTATCAAGCCCGTGTTCAATTGCTTTCAGATCCCTAATTTGAATAGTCCTTTTTTGCATTTTTTCAATCCTTTATATCCATTATACAGTCTTTATGTTTAATATAATAATTACAAACGCTGCAATGTTTAGTATTTTTAATGAAATTTTTACACCTAATATTTTTTATAGTATCTTTTAAAGTAACGCCAAAACTCTCTAATTCTTGTCGATTTATTCCATCCAGCTGAATAAAATCAGGGTGTTTAATAAACACAAGCAGCACTTCAAAAGATTCAAAATTTTTAAATAATTTACTAGCAATATATGAATAAAATTTCAATTGATTTATATAATTTTCTTTCCGTTTCTTAATTTCTTTTAATTCTATATCATCCGTTTTATAGTCAACTATAATAATTTTACCCCTATCTCTATCAAAGATTATTTTGTCAATAATCCCGAACAAGAAATAATCATTTTCTTTGACGTATAATTCAAATTCATTTTTATAATCAGGGAAAGAAGAAATATATTTAAAAGCTTTTGAATCTTTATAATTTGAAATTAGTGAAACTAAATCTGAAATAAAATCATTTTTTACATCCCCTTCAAAGTTATCTCCGAAATTCTTAGTAATGATTTTCTTTAGTTCTACATCAATATTCTCCAATTTTACTTCATTCTGGAGCAAATAATGAATTATAGTTCCTCTCACAGTTCCGGGAATAGTGAAATCGTCTTCCTCAAGTGTATTCACTTTTACATCAAGTGAAGAATTATTTAATTTTCTATTCACTTTATTAGTTCGTATTTGATAATCCTCGATTAAATCTTTTAGTCCATAATTATAAGTAATTTCATATTTTACAGGACATTGATTATATAATGCCATCTTGGTAGCCGAAATTACTTCTTCTTCTTCATTATCGGAAATTACGCCGGTAAGATATTTATACGCGGATTCATAGTTATCATTTTGTATAAAAGTACCCGGCATATCAATACTTTGGACAACAGGAATGTTAAAATTTAGTTCCAGTGTATTACCATCAGTTCTTAAAATTGAACCGGACATGGAAATTTCAATTGGCATAGCATCCAATTTATCCGCTAATCCTTTGTTTATTAAATAAATAAAGGAATTTTTAGGGAAAGAATTCTTGTAATCAGTGGAAATGCATAAATAATTTCGAGCTCGGGTAATTGCAACATAAAGTAATCTTTTGAGTTCAGCCTCCTGTTTTAATGCCGTCACTTTATTGATTAAGTCAACCAGTAAGCTGTTACTCTCCCCTTTAAAATAATTTTGGTCCAATGTAACTTTTGTAATAATTCCAAAATTTTTATCTATTAGAACTTTTTTACTTTTTGAGACATCGGACTGACCTGTAGCCTTACAATCATACAGAAAGACTGCCGGATATTCTAATCCCTTAACCTGGTGCACGACTGTTAAATTTACTGCATTAGAATCATCCACTATAGTACCAAGGGACTCTTTGTCAGCATTATTAATTGAATTTTCTAAGAGATCAACGAAATCAAAAATGTTTTTAAAACCATCTGAGATAAAATCAGAAGCTATATTAATTAGTTTCTCTATATTTGAAATAGTTTGCTTACCATCTTCTTTTTTTGCAGCAAGTACAAGGTAGTAGTTTTCATTTAAAATCTTCCTTATAAGATGAACCAGATTTGATGAATGGACTAATCCTAGATTCTCACTAAGAATATCAACAACAAAAGTAAATTTCTGTTCAGTCTTCGCTTTTTGACAAAGTTTATCATAGAAACAATCGCCTCTTTCCAATGAAATTTCATATAAATCAACATCACTTAGCAGAAAGAATGGAGATCTAAGTATTGTAATTAAAGCAGCATCATTATTTTCATCTAAAAGAAAAGATAAATAGCTACAAATATCCAAAATTTCCTGTTGCTGGTAAAAGCCCTGCCCTTTAATAATTACATAAGGTATTTTATATTTAGTTAATACCGGTATTAATTTATCAAACGATTTTCTAACCCGGCTTAAGACAGCAATATTTTTCCATTCAATGATTTCCGATAACTGCTCTGTCGGGGCCTTGCTTAATAACACTTTTTCTTTTTCGACCAGATTTAATATCCTTTTGGCAACTAATTCAGCTTCGGTTTCTCCATTATCTTCAGAGATAGGATTTATTATAAATTCAATCTTCCCAGAAAAATTATCAGGTCGGCCATAAACAAGATCAGAGTTCTTCACTTCATTAAATAATAACCGTGGTTCTGATTCAAACAGGTTTCTAAAAAGTTGATTAGTAAAAAAGCATATTTCCGGGACCATTCGGAAATTATCAGGCATTGTTAAAATTAGCCCGCTATTGCTATTATTACCGATTTCTTTTTTGGTTCTGTCGAAAACCTCTAATTCAGCATTCCTAAATCCATAAATACTCTGCTTTTCATCTCCAACAACAAAGAGATTACCTTTTTTTAGGAAATCGACAATCGGCAGTATTATCTCATATTGAATAAAGTTTGTATCCTGGTATTCATCAACCATTACAAATTTGTACTTTTGCGATATTTGCTGCTGCACTTCAGTGTTGGCAAGCAACTCTTTTGATAGTATTAATATATCTTCAAAATCTAAGAAGCCTGAATCATTTTTCTTTCCTTTGTACCTAGTAAGTGCAAGTTTAAACAATGTGAATATTTTTTTTCCAAAACCGGCAAGTTCTTCATTAAAGGATGTATCAGGTTTCGAGTTTTTTCTCAATGATTCAATATCATCACTAAAGGAATCAAGCTCCTCAAGAACGTCAGCACTTGTATCACGCAATTTTTTGGTAAAATATCCAACAGTCTTTATTTTACCATCTTTTGTACAAATCTGCTCTAGAATATTTTGGAATTTAATTATAGAATTAATAGAATAATCGTTTGGGTCGAAATCCGCCAATTGATTTTTAACTTCACAGGCAAATTGGCTTTTAGAGTTTTGTGTTACTACGATATTATTTATTCTAATAATAAGGTCAGTAATTTTATTCATTATACCGGAATAAAATTCTTTATATAAATTAATAGTTATATCATTATATATTCCGGCAATTTCCTGAATACTTTTGGAATAGAAGTTATCCAATTTTTCAGCAACTATTCTTTTCTGAATTATATCGTATATATTCTTTGAAAGAATGGAGACATCAGAGAATTGTCTAATTAAAGATTTGACATCTTCATCATTGGAATCAAGCAATTCTTTAATAACTTCATCAACGGATTGATTAATCAAATCAGAAGCAGTCTTTCCGTCTATTGGAATACAATTTGCATCAATATTTGCCTCAACCGGGTTCTCTTTTAAAATATCCAAACAAAAAGAATGAATTGTTGATATTTTTGAAAAGACAAGATCCCGCCTAATGTTCTCCAGCCGTACAATAGTGTAATTAATTTGGTTAATCTCTTCTTTGTTGGCAGCGGATTTAGATAGTTTCAATTCAGATAATCTATCTGCTATTTCACCTGTAACTGCATCATAAAGTTCAGAAGCAGCCTTGTCAGTAAATGTAATTGCAGCTATGTCCTTAACATGGACATTGGATTCCAAAAGAATATCCAGATACCTTTTACAAAGTATAGTTGTTTTACCTGATCCGGCATTAGCGGTAAGAGCAATGTGCTGTTTAGTATTTAGTGCTGCTTTTTGAAATTGAGTAAGCTCCCTCATTACCTGACCTTTTTGATATTGAAAGTAATTAAAAAAGCAGTACCCTTTTGAGAAGACGATTGCAGTTCCAATTTCCCGTTTATTCCTTCGATAAAACGTTTGCCAAGTTTTAGCCCGATCCCCATCCCTTTTTCTTTAGTCGTAAAATTGGGATCAAATATTTTATCTCTAATTCCTTCCGGAATACCCTCCCCATTATCTTCAATAGTTATATTGCATTTATCGTCAACAATATTTATAAAAAAGTTAATGACGCTAGCTTTGGCCTGAATGGAATTCCTAACCAAATTAATGAACAGTCTTCTAATTTGAGATTTATCTAATTCGGCTTCAATTTCTTTTTCATTAGATAAGATATTTATTTTTACCTGCTCATCCAGGAAAAGATTTTTAATATCATAAATAATAGGCAAAACATCTATATGCTCAAGATTGTAATTTGGCATACGGGCAAATCTTGAAAATTCCGAGGCAATCTGGCTTAAACTCTCAATTTGATTTAATATTGTAGAAGATAATTTATCAAATATTCTATCAAACTTAGCAGTATTCTCTTTATAAGACGCAACAAGAAGCTGCATGGACAACTTCATAGGCGTTAACGGATTCTTTATTTCATGTGCGACCTGTTTAGCCATTTCTTTCCAGGCATTTTCACGTTCCAGCTCAGCAAGCTGCATCTCATTCTTTTTAAGCTCAGACGTCATTAAATTAAATCCATCAATTAAGTCTTTAATCTCCCCGCGCTCCGAATTATCAATTTGTATGTTAAGATCGCCATGAGCAATTGCATCTGTAGCTTTTGTCAGCTTTCTTATAGGCATAGATATTTTATTGGCTAAAAACGTGCTAAGGATTATGATTATAATTACAGCCAATGAGTATACTCCAAATAAGAAGACATCTACATCATTAACCGTTATTGGTACAAGAACTTTATTAAAGGCATCATTTACACCCATAATATAGTTTTTGTTATTTATTGTAATCTTTTTGTAATATGAGTTGTATGTAAACTTTTCAATTTGCTCTTCCGATAAAAACTCTTGGTAATTTAAGTAATTAAGATAATAATAAGCTACCGGGTTAAGTTTACTAGTAAATAAGCCGGCATTGAAATAGTCCTCTTTAGAGTTATAAATTTGATTGGCATCTTCATACACCGAAAACGATATTTTTAACTCCCGGGCTGCATTTTGAAAAACATTCAGAGAATTAGTTGAATCTGCTGTTTTGTAATTATATTCGATAAAATTTTTAAGGTAATTTAAACGCTCACCCAATTCATCTGCAATTGACATAGTACTTTTTTGAGTAACCATTTCCCTGTTATATACTGCCAGTATTATAATTGGGATTATAGAAATTGTAAGAAAAGCTAATAATAACTGAATCCTAAAACTAAATTTTATTTTCTTTGAACTAAAAAGGAATAAACAAGCAATAAGAATCAATATAAAAAATGTATGCACAATAAATATTTTAAAAAAGTTAAATAGATTCCAAGTAAATTGTTTTTCCCTTAATGAAACTGCTATAATGCTTTCACCGGAATCTTTGTAGCTTTTTATTAAATAAGTAAGAAAATTTTCGTTATTCAGAGGTAAATTGATCCAACTTTCATTATCCGCCGAAAAGGTTGCTTTAATTATTGGCTCTACCTGCTCTTTTGAAGGAAATATATTACCAAAGACACGACTGACCTTGCCATTAACCAACTGCATTATTTTTATATCCTTTAAATCAAAGGCAGTTGTGGCGTCATCTGAGCGAGGGTTTATGAATTCAGGTAAATTAGAGAAACCAATAGATTGTGGATCAGTAATTATTTTAACAATAACGTATCCAAGAATTATTTCACCATCCAGAACAGGAGTAATGCCGGTATACTCTCGTTTATTGAAAGTATTTATCGAATTAAAGAAGACTCTATCCTTAATTTTATTTGCCTTTAGTTTCATTATTGCTAAAGAGTCTTCTCCGGATTCTACATTAAAACTGCCGAATCTTTTTAGGTAATTATCATAAATTGTAACCGAAGAGATAAGACTCTCTCTTTGCAGAATACTCTTACTCCAGACAATAAATGCAGAGGAATTTAAATTAGTTTTTGAATTATTCAAATAATTATTTATAGAGCTATTATTAACTGCATCGTCTAAGGTTTCATTTATAAGGAACTGATAATAATTTTCATCTCTTCTGGATAAATCCAGAGCAATTTTCTTTAATGACTCTTTCTCAATTTCCAAGTTAAAAGTGTTCAATAAAGCAATTGCAAAGATAGAAGAGGCCAATGCTATATAGGCATAGTTATAGATATTTCCGGGCTTATTAATATAAATGTGATAAATTAAAACAAAAATCAAGAGTACAAGCAAAATACTGTAAATGGCCGGAATAAGAGGACTTTTTTGAACTAGAATAAAAGCGATTCCAAATAATTCAAAACCCAAGAACAGGAATAATATAAATAGTTTT
>Ga0183100_1000314_pt1 | contig 48597 bp, 47 predicted proteins | sample Biomet2_FD_127789 | JGI IMG/M metagenome (GOLD analysis project Ga0183100, IMG submission 127789) | Microbial communities from bioreactor (seeded with anoxic lake sediment) at LBNL, California, USA - Biofuel metagenome 2 | ecosystem: Engineered > Bioreactor > Anaerobic > Unclassified ... | reverse complement strand
CATGTTCCTCTCTCCTTTTAAAAGTTCAACTAAATTATCTCTTCTACCTGAATACATTCAAATCCACATTTTTCATAAAGACATATTGCGTTTTTGTTCCATTTAGCAACATGTAAGGTGATAGGTTTATTGCCTTGTTTTTGAATATGACTAATAGCGAACATAAGAAGTTTCTTTCCATATCCTAGCCCTTGATATTTTTTATTCACAATCAAGTCATCTATTTCATTTTTAATGCACGCGACAGACCCAATCAGGTCATTGTTATTTAGCAATAAAAAAATATTAGATTCCTTACCTTGAAGTTGTTCTATAGAATGATAGCAATTAAAGGGCTTTACATGTAATGCCTTTCTCATTTCATAGAAACACTCATTATAAATAGGCTCATAAATTGGATAAAACCTATTTTCGAATGGAATTAACTTCATATCAGATTCTATAATATTCCCCGCATACTGCATTTTGTAAACTATTATCATCTCTGTCCCCCTACACTGTTTAATATTCTATAAACTTTTCTTGAGAATATCTAAACAAAAAGCCCCTCGAAAAACGAGGGGCAGAATTGATGACTATTTACGAATACCTTTCGGGTTTAACTCTGTAAAATGCCACATGCTTTGGCACATGTCATCTAAATTAAGCTTAGCTGTCCAGCCCAATTCTTCTTTTGCAAAAGACGGATCAGAATAGCAGGTAGCCGCATCTCCTGCACGACGAGGTGCCATCTTATACGGTATTTCTTTCCCACAAGCTTTTTCAAATGCTTTGACAATGTCGAGCACCGAATATCCGACTCCTGTGCCTAAGTTGTAAGCATGACAACCTGTCGTTGTTTGGAGTTTATTTAAAGCGTTCAAATGACCCTTCGCCAAATCAACCACGTGTATATAATCACGCACGCCCGTACCGTCTGGGGTGTCATAATCATCGCCATATACATTGAGATAGGGCAGTCTGCCCGATGCAACCTGTGCCACATAAGGCAAAAGATTATTCGGAATGCCGTTCGGATCTTCACCGATCAGACCACATTCATGCGCACCAATGGGATTGAAATAACGAAGAAGTGAAATGCGCCAAGTGTCATCGGCATGAGCGATGTCGCGAAGCATATCCTCAATCATTAGCTTCGTTGCACCATATGGATTGATAGCTGACAGCGGAAAGTCCTCTGTGATGGGCACTGTTTTGGGAATGCCATAAACCGTTGCAGAAGAACTAAATACCAATTTCTTAGTGCCGGCTTTGCGCATAGCCTTAAACAGATTAATGCTACCAGATACATTGTTTTCATAATATTCCAATGGTTTTTCAACCGATTCGCCAACCGCTTTTAATCCAGCGAAATGTACCACGGAATCAATTTTATTTTCGGCAAAAATTTTGTCTAGTGCTGCCTCATTGAGTAAATCTGCTTCATAAAAGGCAAAATCTTTCCCTGTTATTTTTTTAATTCTTTCAAGAACTTCGGGACAACTGTTCGAAAAATTATCCATTACTACAATTTCATGACCTGATTCTAATAGCTCAACACAAGTATGAGAGCCGATAAAACCTGTTCCGCCTGTAATCAATACTGCCATAACAAATACCCCTTCCATCTTACCAAACCTATTTATTTTCAAAATTTTTCTTCTATTGGAGTCTTTATTATAATACGTTTTTTCTCAGATGGCAAGAGAAATAGGCAATAAAAAATACAGTTATTAGAAGCCTACTTCTGTCAAAATAGACCGCATTTTCTCACCGCTCATAATCAAACTTTTTTCCTCTTCCGGAGACAGTGTGAGCGATAACACCCGTTCTACACCACCGGCGCCTACAATACTGGGCAGACTAAGGCAAACATCATGAAGACCAAAAGTCCCATCAATTCGCGATGAAACCGTTAAAATGGAATGTTCATCACCTAAAACGCACTCAATAATACGGCGCACTGCCAACCCTATCGCATAATACGTTGCACCCTTTTTTTTGATAATTTCATAGGCAGCATTTTTCACTTCCGCGTAAATTTCCGTCTGGCAAACATGCCCACATTCCTGACAATTCCCAGATATCGTGCAAAACTCTTCTATATCCATACCGGCTACAGTCGTGGATGAAAAGGCGGCCACTTCGCTATCACCGTGTTCTCCAATAATATAGGTGTGAATGTTTCGAGAATCCACTCCCAGTTTCCGGCTTAACAGATATTTAAGACGCGAGGTATCCAAAACCGTTCCAGATCCTATCACATGAGCCGTGGGAAGCCCTGAAATCTTCTGGGTCATATACGTTAGTATATCAACAGGATTGCTCACGACTAAAAGAAGCGTCTGATTCGTCATATAGGGAGTTAATTTCGTAATAATGTCCGTCAAAATGGCCTTATTTCGTTTTAAAAGGTCGACGCGCGTTTCCCCTTCTTTTTGGGCAGAACCCGCGGTAATCACAACGATGTCAGACCCTGCTGCTGCCGCATAATCCCCTGCTACCACAGTAACCGGCGCGACAAAAGACACCCCATGATTCAAATCCATGGCATCGCCTTCGGCTTTATCGCGGTTTACATCAATAATGACGATTTCATCGAACATACCTGAAAGCATCAAGGTATAACTAATCGTAGAGCCAACAAATCCAGAACCAATTATCGTAATTTTTTGCTTAAACATATATTTCCCCTCCTTATTGTGACATAGTTTATGTGTTTTTCCTTATCATATACAAAATCTTCTAAATTGTCAATTTTTTCTTTTTCCACCATCCGCCGGCAAAGAAAACAACCGACAATGTCGTACCAACGACCCATCCAATCGGATAAGTCCACAAAATTCCCGTATATCCCCAGAAAGGCGCAAAAATGTAAGAAAGCACCACGCGCAGAACCAAATCCGAAAAAGTGGTAATCATGAAACGCTTCATATCACCCGCGCCCCGCAATATGCCATCACAAATATTTTTGAGTGCTACAATCGGATAAAACGGCACCAATGTCCACAAAAGAATCGATCCCGATGAAATGACATCATGCCCCAATCCATTCGGCACGAAAACCGAAATAATGGATTTAGCAGAAAACATAACCACAATGCCTATCACAACAATCAACGTTTCCGATAAAATAAGCGCTGATCGAAACCCTTGTTTCGCACGATCAATTTTCCCAGCTCCAATATTTTGCGCCGCAAACGACGATAAGGCGCCCGACATGGTTGCCATCGTCATCAGGCTAAAGGTATGTACTTTAAAAGCCGCCGAATATCCCGCCACAACAGTTGGACCATAACTGTTAATGAGCCCTTGCACCAGTAGCTGTCCCACCGATACGAAAGACTGCTGGAAAATACTAGGGATAGCAATTCGGCTAATGCTTTTTAACACATCAACATCAAATAAATCATATCCGCCCTCTACACGGATGTTACGTACACGGATTAAAAGTGTCGTCACTGCCAAAATCGAAGAAATTCCCTGGGCAATAAAAGTAGCCCATGCGACACCAGAAACGCCCATGTGAAACACTCTAACGAATATCACAGCTAATATAACGTTAAAAACAGAAGAGAAAATCAAGAAATATAGTGGCAGTTTTGAGTTACCAAGGCCATTAAAAATGGCAGTAGACGCATTATAAATGAACAAAAATACCAACCCGCCAATATAGATGCGGAGGTATAGAGCAGAATCCTCAAAAATACTAGCCGGCGTACCAAGTACCATAAGGAGTGGTTTGCAGATGATAAACCCTACCCCCGTCAAAACAAGGCCCAAAACCAAAAGCGAGATAAGCGCTGTCGATATAGTCGTACGTAAAGTCCTAAAAGCCTTAGCGCCAAACACCTGCGATACGACCACCGAGCACCCGACTGATGCACCAGATGCCACCGCTATAAACAACATATTAATCGGATAAGATGCACCAACGGCTGCTAATGCATTCACATTCACAAACTTGCCCGCAATCACGCTATCGGCTATATTATAAAGCTGCTGAAATAACATACTGAGAATCATGGGGAGCGAGAATCGCCAGATAATTGAAAATGGCTTTCCCACCGTCATATCATGAGCTGTTCCGTGAAATTCAATTTTTTCTGTAGATGCCTTATCCATGGGATTGCCTCCAAAAATTTTATAGGTTCATTATAGCATAAGAATATTAGAATAAATATGATAAATGTGATGAAATGATATACTGGATTTATCAATTTTATTGTCAAAACCGGATAGTCGGGCAAATTTCAACTAACATCAACTAAATTTTGCATTATCTTACAATTAAGTGTATAATAAAAAATCAGTATTAAAATTTATTAATGATGGGATAGGCAAATGGAAAAAGAAAATTGCATAAAACAAAATAGGATGAAATCTGAAATATCCATAATAAATGTTGTTTGTTGCATTCTTGTAGTTTTTATACATGTTTCCTCCGCGCCAGTAGCGTCGCTCGTAAAAGGTAGCTGGCAGTATACTGCCATATTTATACCGTGGAGATTATCGGCCTTTGCTGTACAAGGCTTCATATTTTTAAGTGGCTTAAAGATGTTTTTAAATCTTTCTACTACTATTAGCTATAAAAAATATTACTGTTCACGTTTCACAAAAATTATCATTCCGTATATACTTTGGAACATCGTTTACTATGTATACTTCATGGAACATAGCTATTTCAGCTTTTCTTTAAGTGAACTTTTAAAATATATAGCAAATGGCACAATCGTTAGTCCATTCTACTTTATTGTTGTCATTATTCAATTCTATTTATTAGCACCCTTATGGGAAAAACTCATACAAAAAACAAACCCAATTTTAATGCTGACTTTTTCATTGCTCATAATGATAATAATGGGACAACATTTACCTGATATCATCACAATATTCGTTTCTGGCTATAACTTTAAATATAACGATAGAGTTTTCACCACTTATTTGTTTTATTGGGTAGCCGGATGTTATGCGGGTAAGTACTATGAGGACTTCAAAACGCTGATAAAGGGCAATCCTATTTTTATTACAACCGTATTTGTCATTAGTATGTGTTCAAATGCATTTTTAAGTTTCATATCCTTTTCAGGTATGAAACCGATAGATTGGCTTGAAAATATTCACTTTCTGTATAGCATCAGCGCCGTTTTATTTTTATATATGATTGGTTTATGGATATTTGAAAACAAAAAAATGAAGAACAAGCTTCTTAAAGGGATAAACGCCTCCAGTTATTACATATATCTATCCCATTGCCTAGTGATTTTTATCATAAACGATTACCTGTTGCAGTTTGGTATTCATAGAGTTTTCACCTCTTATATTATAAGAATCTTAACAGTATATCCTATAACAATAGGGCTATGCATTCTCTATACAAGCGGAAAGAAATTCATCAGTCATTTAAAATTAAAGAAAGAGAAACCTTCAAATTTATCTCAATGAATAATAAAAAGGAACAGAAAAATCAACCTGTTCCTTTTTTATTATTCATATTATTTTACTGTAGTATCATTAACAGTTTATTTCCATTCATCTGGTAACTTGTCCAGTTCAACAAGACGAGAAATAGCCTTTTTATAGCCGTCTTCGCCATAAATAAGGCTCTTATTGACACGAGAGATGGTAGCCGTACTGGCACCGGTTTTAGCGGCAATCTCGTTATAAATGACATCCTTTTTCAATAAATACGCCACATGAAACCTTTGCGCCATAGCCGTAAGCTCTGTTGCAGTGCATAAATCTTCAAAAAATGCGTAACATTCATCCATGTTTTCCAATGTCAAAACAGCCTCAAATAGCATATCCGATCCACACTCTTTTAATTTATCTTTCAGTCCCACACTCTCGCCTCCGTTCTTCCTTTTGTTTTATTATACATCACCGTAGTAGAGTTGTAAAGGGTAATAACCCTACTTCCCATATTTTTCAACAATAAACTCACATAAATCATGCGCGGCATTCGGTTTCCCAAAAGCGCGTACCCTTTGTTCCATGCTAGAAATACGCTCTTTATCATGAAACAGCTGAAAAATGGCTTCATCAATGGGAAATGAGGGACTAGTCTTAACCGCTATTCCATTATTCACCAAAAACTCAGCATTGCGATCTTCTTGTCCAGGAATAGGATCAATTAAAACAGGAATGATACCCTTAGCAAGGCTCTCGGAAATGGTAAGTCCCCCCGGTTTTGTGATAATACAATCGGATGCGTCCATCATGACATCTACATTTTTGGCAAACCCATAACACCGCACATCTTTTTTAAACCGCTTGGATTCTAAGGTCTTTTTTAATTGCTCATTAAACCCGCAAACACAAAGCACTTGAAAATCTCCCTTTAGATTATCAATCTGCCACATACGATTTTCCACTTTCCCAAATCCCATGGAACCTGTCATGACCAATATGGTATTCTTATTGGCAATGCCCAATTTCTCGCGCGCTTCCTGGCGAGAAAGCTTTTTGGCAAATTTCTCATGAATCGGAATACCGAAGGGTAAAATTTTATCGTCTGATATCCCCTTTTTTTTCATTTGATTATTAAGAAGTGCGCTAGGAGTCACATAATATTCAATCACCGTATCCTCCCAAAATGGGTGCGTCACAAAATCGGTTACAATACCAATGGCAGGTGTATCGATAATTTTGTTTTTTCGCATAGCCGTGATGATTTGTGCGGTAAACACATGCGTACAGATAATTACATCCGGTGCGTATTCATTAATATAGCGAGCAATTTTTTTCGTCGTAAGCCGCCCAACAATATTCATCATCTGCATATAATCGCCCGGATCTTTTGTTTCTGTTTTTCGATAAATCTTCCCATATGTTTTAGGCACATATTTTGTTGACATCAAATATGTTTTGGAAACAGATGTAGCCAATTTGGGATTGATATATTCACAAACATCTACCATATGGGATGGAATTCCCATCTCGGTAAAGCAGCTCATAATTGAAGCTGCCGTCTGATGATGTCCATACCCAGTCGGTACAGACAAAAGCAACACTTTCATATTTTTCACCTCCATTATATGACGATTAAATACAGTCATTCACTTCAGGTTTTTACAAATCATGGTTTAATTGTACTATTTTTTTATATCAAAAGCAAGAAAAACCCTCCTTGCTTTAACATAAAAAAGGTTGTTCCGTTTGGAACAACCTTTTCTTAAGGCTTAACTAGCTGGCAAGGTTTTTTGCGCATACAATTGCTTTTTGGCATATCCCTTTCCAAACATAATATCATATTGCAGGAGTGAATAATCATGATAAAAGTTCTGTGCGGCTTTCGTCGTCAGTTCGTTTGTGGCATTGCCATTCGCGTCCAAATAAATGTCTAATGCATCACCTTTATAATAATAATTCTGTTCTGTCAAATAATCAAAATAAAGAGGTTTAGACAAGCCATACAGATTCGTCATATAAGGCACCAATTGATACATGCTCATGCTGACTGGATCCGCTTTCACATGCTTGTAATTATCCCAAATGACAAAAGGCGGTGAATGCATCATTTTTGTGCTATCTGCCGACTTTGTTTCGGAAATGTAACCAGCCGGAATATATATATTGTCACCATTTCCATCTATTCCCACCAAGTGATCGCCGTAATAGACAATAATCGTCGGCTCTTTAACTTTTGAGAAATAATCGGTCAAATATTTTAACGCTTGATCTGCATCACGCAAACCAGTAACATATGTCTGCACACTACCGATTAGGCTCGGATCAATCTTGCTATTTGTCACTTTGACAAGTTTATCATCAGGATATTCATTGGCATTATAGGCCTGATGGTTTTGCATGGTCACCGTCAAATTGAAAAATGGTTTTCCCGTTTCTTTTTTATTTTGTTCATAAGCCCAAATCGTTTTTTTCACCGTTTCTAAATCACTGATACGATTTTCATCACGCACACGTTCAGGATTATCAAAATTGTCCTCTGCATAAAACTTATCAAAACCTAAACTTTTGTAGGCTACATCACGATTCCAGAAATTACGACCGTATGAGTGGACCGCTATCGTTGAATAGCCTTGGGTTTTTAGATAGCTAGCATAAGACGGCAACACCTGATTACAATATTGCTGATATGGCGTACAGCCCGACGGCAAAAACGACTGATTAAAGCCTGTTAATACTTCAAATTCAGAAACCGATGTGCCACCTGAAAAACTAGGTGTTAAAACCGTGCCGGACGCGCCTTTTTTTCTAAATTTATCAATATTCGCTGTAACATTTTGGCTAAACGTAACATCTTTCCATTTGGATGCATCGCTATATGATTCATCCTGAAGCAAAATAATGTTTGGTTTGACACTGTCTTCTGGCTGAGAGGCTACAATGGAATTAACAATTTTCTCAACATTCTCTTTTTTATAATCCTTCGGCGCTTTGACAATGGTATATTGAATATTCATAAGAAAAGAAGGAATGAGCCCATTAATAGTGTAATGATATTGTTGTGTCCACTGGCTTATTGCAATATGCTTTTTTTCTATATATGACGCGCTGAAAAAGTGCGTCACCGTAAACAAACACAAAACCAACAAGCTTACGGCAGAGCAAATAAAACGCCAGCGTAAACCAAGTTTAATGCGTGGCACGAATACTTTTTTCTCCCCTTTAAAACGAAAGTGGAAACGATTTAACGTGATACAAATTGCCATGGCTATCACTAATAGCAAGACGGTTATCACGATTTGTCTAGTAACCTGCATATTGATACTGGAGGAAATTTCTGCTGCTTCACGGAATGATATAAAATCCCATGGGAACAGCGGTTCGCTTCTGTAAAACAGCTTATAGTAGTTTATAGCTCCAAAAAGGCCAAATACAAGTCCAGCAATTATAATTGAAATGCCCGCACTGTTTACTAAAAAATAAACAATTAGCGTACACAAAAAAACAAAAACAATTGTATTGAAATATTGAAGCGGTTGATAAAAAGCCCATCCAAATGCCCATACAATGGAATACCCATTGGCAACCCATTCTATCAAAATCGGCATAAAAATTGAAAATACGATGAGCATCACTATATTAAAACTTTTGGGCCATTTGGTCTTGAGAATGTTTTTTCCCCAATCCAAACATTTACACCATGTTTCTTTCACGTTTTTTCTTCCTTTCGCTTTATCTCATATTAAAACTCTCGGTGAACTATTGAATTGTATCATAAATTTTGCAATATGCAAATATCAAATAACCTAGAATTAAGAATTTTTTAAGAACTATATTGACAAAGAGTGCGGAAAATCCACCTTATGCACGTATATCGGTGTTATCGAGTTAGAATACGCTAATTTCAGCAAAAATGATCGTTTGGTAAAGTTTGTGTAAAATTATGCGATCAGAAAAGTGCGCTAAAATCCAACGAATGAGAAAAATTCAAAACAACCAGAATATTCCATCTAATTGTAAATCTTTTTAAAACCCCTTGCTAAGTCTGCATTTTTCGTATAAAATAAGAAGAGTTTATTTCTGCTATAGGAAATAAATTCTTTTTATATACAAATTTCACATAAACATATAACATTTTCACATAGGAGTTTTATACATGGACAGGTACAAAAAACTGTTATCGAATACGATGATTTTCGCTATCGGCACTTTCGGTTCCAAAATGCTAGTATTTCTACTTATGCCGCTCTATACACGAGTTTTATCACAAAGCCAATATGGTACGGTTGACCTAATTGTGCAAGCATCCAATTTGTTAATCCCGATTGCATCCATCGGCATTAACAACTCAATTATTCGGTTTGGTTTGGAGCGCAACATCAATAAAAAAGGCGTGATGACCGTTGGTCTTCTAACCATTTTATCTGGTTTTTTAATCATGTGTCTTTTTTATCCGCTCCTTAACAAAGTATCATTTATCTCTGGCTATACGGTTTTAGTGTACTTATTTGTATTATGTTCGTCGATACATTCCCTGTTCTTCAATTTTATCCGGGCAAAAGGGTATGTAAGGCTTTCTGCATTCGATGGAATTAGTAGTACGATACTTACCATTATTTTAAATGTACTATTCCTCGTGATTTTTCATATGGGCGTTACAGGGTATGTTCTTGGTACGATTTTAGCAGATGTTATATCCTCTCTATTTCTATTTACGATTGCCAAACTTTATCGGTATATCTCCATAAAAAATGTTGAAAAAGAAACCGCTGCCATCATGCTTAAATATTGCATACCGCTTATTCCAACGACAGTGTGTTCATGGATTATCAATATTTCCGATCGTTATTTAATCAGTCATTTTATTAACACATCCATGACGGGGCTTTACTCTGTTGCTAACAAAATCCCAACCATTTTACTGATTGTTGCTAATATTTTTGGGGATGCATGGCAAATTTCCGCCGTAACGGAAAGCGATAAAAATGCACGGCGTCAATTTTTCTCAAATGTATCAAATGTCTATGTATCGGTAGCTTTCTTGACAGGATCATTTTTAATTATGTCCGCCAAATTCATTACAAAGCTATTAGCCTCTCCCTCCTTTTACACGGCATGGCAATTCATTCCTATTCTCGTTATGGCAACAACGTTTGCTTGTTTGTCTCAATTTTTAGGAAGCGTTTATATGGTAGGCAGAAAAAGCTTTGCCACATTAATCAACACCATGATTGGTGCAGGGTTAAACATTGGGCTAAACCTTATACTTATCCCTTATTTCGCAGCAAAAAGTCTGTATCTAGGGGTACAAGCGGCTGCCTTTTCCACTTTCGTGAGTTATTTTAGTATGTTTGTCATCAAAGCATTTCACACCAGACGTTATATCAAAATCCGTTGGAACATGCCGAAACTTTTGTTAGATTCGGTCATCATTACCCTTCAATGTTATATCATGGTTGTCGAAGTGCGTTTCTGGGTTGTCTATGAGATTTTGCTCTTTATTGCTTCGTTTGTTTTGAATATAGACGATGTGTGGAAAGCATTTTTAAAAATTCTACCATCTTCACTAAAAAAGAAACTGAAATTATCGGTATAGAATCAAGCCACTAAAAATAAATGATAAAAAAGCTTTCTCTTGTAGCATGAAGCTACGACAGGAGGCTTTTTTGAAAAGATGGAGATGAAAGTTTTTTATGTTTAAAACGATAGACATTCACGGTATGACAACTAGCCAGGCAAAAAAGCGACTAGAACAGGCGATAACTACTGCGCCCTCAAAATGTGAGATTACCGTTATTCATGGTTACCATGGAGGACAGGCATTGCAAAACATGGTGAGAAAACTCAAACACAGCCGTATCAAGCAGAAAATTTTGAGCATGAATGCAGGGGAAACAATACTCATTATCGAATAAAGAAGCAACAACTTTTTGTATGGGAACTATTGCGAAAGAAAAAGGAGGGTATATGATGAAAAGAGAGAAAGGGCTGGCTTATTGCGGTCTTGCATGTGCGGTATGTGGGCATAATGAAAATTGCGTAGGGTGTCGCAACGACGGATGCCAAAATAAAGAATGGTGCAAAAATTTTAATTGTTGCCGGGAAAAAGGAATAGAAGGCTGTTGGGTATGCGAAGAATTTCCTTGCCGAGATAGCATGTTAGATAAAGTCCGAGTCCGTACATTTGCCAAGTTTATCGGAAAATATGGGGAAGCTAAAATGATGGATTGTTTAGAAAGAAATGAACAAAAGGGCATTGCCTATCATCATAAAGATTCTATAACCGGTGATTACGATATTCCCAAAACAGAAGAGGGTATCATTCACATGATTCTAACGGGTGAAACCGGCAAAGACTGAGATAAGTCATCCTATTCATTACATAATAAAAAAACACCGATTCATAATGAATCGGTGTTTTTTTATATTATAGTAGAGAAATTTATTCAGTTGGTGCATCTTTCATAAACGGGTTTTCCGATGCAGATTTCTTTTCAGCTTTTGATTTGAATTGTCCAACAGCCACTTGTGCTTTATTAATTGGAAGGATAGTTCCTGCACCAGCGACACAACCGCCTGGGCAACCCATCCCTTCTAATAGATAACCATTGCGTTTGCCCGCTTTTGCTAATGTTAGCATTTTGCGGCATTCTTTTAGGCCTTCTGCGTGGTCTGTATTAATTTGCATATCAGGATAAAGCTCATGGACTTGTTGAACAATAGCCTCTGTCACGCCTTTCGATATGGCGTAGCCACGACCATTTGCAGTAGCTTGGTCAACCGCTTCAATTTCAGTTGAGCCCATATCGCCAAAATCGATGTCTTTGGCAATGAACATTCCCATGAGTTCCTCAAAGGTGATAACAAAATCAACATCACTGCGAACACTACGGCGCTGTGCTTCCAATTTTTTAGCGGCACATGGACCGATAAAGACGATCTTTGCATGTGGATGCTCTTTTTTGATAATACGCGCTGTAGCAACCATTGGTGTAAGCGCGGAGGATACGAAAGGTGCCAAGTCGGGGAAGAGTTTCTTCGCCATCATGGACCAGGACGGGCAACATGAGGTTGCAAGAAAAGGTTCTTCATCTGTAGCTACTTTATGAGCAAAATGATGGGCTTCAGTAACCGCTCCAATATCCGCACCAATAGCCACTTCGTAAACTTCGCTGATACCCAGTCCACGGATACCGGCAAACACCTTTTCTGGCGTTGCCAGAGGACCAAATTGACCAACGAAAGCAGGCGCAATTGCGGCAATAATTTCTTCGCCATTTTTAATAGCGGTAATGAGCTGAAAAATCTGCGATTTGTCTGCAATAGCGGCAAAGGGGCAGTTGGCCAAACACATGCCACACGATACACATTTGTCATAGTTTATCTTTGCCCGACCCAATTCATCGCTTTCAATAGCGTCCATTCCACAGGCATTGGCGCAAGGACGTTCAAATTTGACAATGGCATTATAAGGACAATTGTCTTTGCAACGTCCGCACTTGATACATTTGTCGGGATCGATATGGCTTTTGCCGTTCACAATCGATACGGCTTTTACAGGGCATACAGATGTGCAAGGATGTGCTAAACAACCTTGGCATTTTTCCGTTACTTCTACGCCACTTTTGCAGGCATTACAGGCAAAGGAAATCACGTTTACAAGCGGTGGCTCATAGAATTTTTCAGGAATGGCACACTCTTCTATACCGTTCGCTACCGGTTGCGGTTCGGTCATGTTACGGAGAGGTAACCCCATTGCCAAGCGAAGGCGCTCGCCAACGATAGCACGTTCTATAAATACACTGTCACGATACATAGCAACTTGACCAGGGATAATTTTATAAGGTAGCTGCTCGATATAGGATAAATCCGTATCACTGTATGCTAATTTTGCTATTTCAGTGAAAACTTGTCTTCTAATTTTTGTTACAGGGGTATAAAAACCTCGCATTATATCACTTTCCTTTCGTTAATTGCATGATCTTTTCCATGACTGTTTCTGAATTGGCTTTTTCAATGCGTTCGCCATTGATAATTACGAGGGGGGAAATATCGTGTTCTTCTCGGGTGCAGATCTTTTTATCCATCGTCACACGAATTTCAGCGTCTAAGCCTTCTAAATCGTTAAGACTTTCAATATGTTCACCGATATCCATAGCACCCATCATGATGCATTTATTACAAGCGCATAATTCAACACTAATTCTACTCATTTTCTTGCTCCTCTCTCCTTTACACATACACTCTATTGTTGTATGTGCATAATACCCTACTTTAATTATATAGCGAAATTTGTCTACGTCAAGATAATTATGTCATGAAGAGGATGTTTTTTATTTCCAATTTCCGAATTTTTATCAAAAATTGCTGTAAAAAAGGAGCGGTTTTGTGTACCGTTCCTTCTCATTTATACTGCCTCATTCGTGCTTTATACGTATGTATAGAGCTGTTTGTAAGGGTTTTTGGTATCGGGTGTCAGCACATAGAACGAATGTGCCAAAATTGCTTCTTTATTCTCAGAAAAAGCGTCGCAGTATTCGGTTAAATAGGCGTCAATTTCATCTAAATCTTTGTCCGTAGCGATGGATGCGCTTACCTGCTTTGGCAAGTTGTTAGGCAAGGTTTTTTCGTCACAGCGCAAATAAATTTTGCCACCATGCATTCCCGTGCCGCAAAAATAGCCAACAATATGGCTATGTTCTGTGTTCATGCCAAGCACCACAATAACGCCTCCAGCTTGATATTCACCCAAAAAACTACCAGCAGAGCCGCCGATGACGACCACTGGGAACTTATCTTCATAAGCTTTCATGTGGATACCTGTACGATAGCCGGCATCATTTTGTATATAAATCCGCCCACCACGCATCGCATAACCAGTGCCATCCCCCACCGAACCATGCACATAAATGGTGCCGCCGTTCATGGTATCACCTGTTGCTTCTTGCGCATTGCCGTGAAGATGAATCGTACCATCACATAAATAGGAGCCCATGGCATTGCCCGGAGTACCATAAATTTCAATGTTTTTGCCGGATAGGCCGGCGGCAATATAGCGTTGTCCCAAACAATGGGAAATCGTAATATCATTATCAGAACTGGTTCTTACCATATCATTTAATGTTTTATAATCCATTTGGTTGGCCATAATGTTCATTTTTCTCCCCCACTTTCTTATTCACCAGCGTGGCGAATGCCTAAGATTTCGAGTTCTTTTTGATTCATGCCTACGCCGCGGAGCATGAGGCGGTTACCGCGAAGAGCCTCGATGGAATTAATGCCCATGCCGCCCATCATTTCTTTGATTTCGCGTGTCCAAGCAGTAACCAGATTGACAAGACGTTTATACCCTTCTTCCGGGTTTAACCGTTTCACTAATTCTTTTTTCTGTGTGGCAATTCCCCAGTTGCAGTTGCCACTTTGACAGTTTCGACAGAGATGGCAACCTAGTGCTAAAAGCGCACCCGTACCAATGTAGACAGCATCTGCTCCTAGAGCAATGGCTTTTACCGCATCGGCGCTATTTCTTATGGAACCACCTGCGATAATGGATACTTTGCCACGAATACCTTCGTCGCGCAATCGACTATCTACGGCTGCTAACGCGAGTTCAATCGGGATACCAACATTGTCACGAATGCGGGTGGGCGCCGCACCAGTACCCCCGCGGAATCCATCGATAGCGATAACATCGGCGCCTCCTCTGGCAATACCGCTTGCGATAGCGGCTACGTTGTGAACAGCGGCTACTTTGACGATGATAGGTTTTTTATATTCCGTCGCTTCTTTTAGCGAATAAATCAGCTGACGCAAATCTTCAATCGAATAAATGTCATGGTGAGGGGCAGGAGAGATGGCATCGGAACCTTCCGGGGTCATACGCGTACGTGAAATATCCCCCACGATTTTAGCTCCTGGCAAATGTCCGCCGATACCGGGTTTTGCACCTTGTCCAATTTTAATTTCGATGGCCGCACCTTGCTCTAAATAGGCTTTATGCACGCCGAATCGACCGGATGCCACTTGCACGATGGTGTTGTCGCCATACTCATAAAAATCCTTATGGAGACCGCCCTCGCCCGTATTATAGTAAATGCCAAGCTCTTGGGCCGCACGTGCTAAACATTCGTGTGCATTATAGCTTATCGAGCCATAACTCATAGCGGAGAACATAATAGGTGTGTTAAGAATCAATTGCGGTGGCATGTTGTCCTTAAGTGACCCGTTTTCATCACGTTCAATCGAATCGGGTTTGCTTCCCAAGAAAACGCGGGTTTCCATTGGCTCTCGAAGAGGATCAATGGATGGGTTGGTGACCTGAGAAGCATTAATCAAAATGCGATCCCAATAAACAGGATAAGACTTTGGCGTTCCCATAGATGAGAGAAGCACGCCACCTGTTGCCGCTTGGGAAAAGAGTTCGGTGATGTTACTCTGTGTCCAATTGGCGTTTTCGCGGAAAGTATTCTGACACTTGACAATTTGCAAAGCATGTGTGGGACACATTTCCACACAGCGCTGGCAATTCACGCAACGTGTTTCGTCACAGGTCATACGATTTCTTTCTTTATCATAGCCGTGCGCCCCATTCGCACATTGCTTTTCACAGATGCGGCAGGTTATGCAGCGGTCAGAGTTTCGTTTAATTTCAAATTCAGGATGATAAAAGCTAAGTGCCATTATATCTCTACACCTCCATTTAAACGCACGATAACGGGTTCTCCGCCCTTAGGTGCCCATATTTTATCTAAGTTTTCACAAACGGCACGAATGGCCGATTCTTCACTGGCTATATAGACCTTTTCGCCTTTCTCGCCAATGACCATGGAACGGAGCTTTAGGCGATCATTTAATGCCATGATTCCGCCTGTAAAGCCCAGTAAAATAGAAAACGGTCCTGTTATAAGCATAGGCGCAAAGGCGTTTCTTAAATACGTGAGAATCTGTTTTTCTTCTGGACTGCGTCTTTCAATGGTGCTCCAAAAAGGCGCGGCAATGACATGAGCCGTTTCTTCTAAGGTAAGTCCTTGTTTTCTTGCCAGATAGTCGAAAATATAAGTAATCGCTTCGGTATCCGTTTGCAACGTACATTTGTAGCCAAACATCTCAATAAATCGACGATTTGTGTCGTAAGACGAAATCTCTCCATTATGTACAATAGAATAGTCAAGCATGGCAAAGGGGTGTGCGCCGCCCCACCAGCCAGGCGTATTCGTGGGATAACGGCCATGCGCTGTCCAGCAGTACCCCTCATATTCATCAAGACGATAATACTGCCCCACATCTTCCGGATACCCTACTGCTTTAAAGACACCCATGTTCTTACCGCTTGAAAAGACATAAGCGCCTGGAAAGCGAATGTTTATTTTCATCACACAACGCATGACATATTCATCTTCATCCAGTTGTGTATCGGCAATTTTGGTAGGCAAAGGTTTCACAAAATAACGCCATGTGAGCGGTTCATCGGTGATTTTTCGCATTTTACGAACCGGTATTTTGGATAAGTTGATGAGATCAAAATGTTCATTCAGAAACGCTTCGCAATCACTTTTTACGATTGAATTCTCATAGAATATATGAAAGGCGTAATATTCTTTGTATTGCGGATAAATACCATAACCGGCAAATCCGCCACCAAGCCCGTTGGATCGATCGTGCATGACGGCAATGGAGCGAATAATGTCCTCACCATTAAAAAGGTGACCATCTTTAGAAAAAATTCCCGATATAGCACAGCCAGCAGGAATTCTAACCTCTCCTTCTCTTAACATAAACGTTTCCTCCTTCTTTTAGAGCAAAAAGGCGCTCGTCATTAAAACAAGCTCAGACTACTGAATTTGTCTTAATGATGAACGCCTTTGTTCTTCATTGTATCCTATTCTATCGGATTTTCTGATGATTGTCAATGGTTTTTTTGTACAAATGTACGCGACTGGCGGAATGCTATGGTATCACTTATTCACAGAAGAGTTATTTTTGACAGTTTCACGACAAACGAAGATAGCATAAACATCTGCAGATTCGCATAAATATGAAATAGACAAGCAAAGAAACGAGGGGACAATTATGCAACCAACAGACATTCTAAAAGTCATGGCGGATATGCCTTATCCTCCTATTGCACCGGAAGGAAAAAATGCGATTTATGCTGGTTATCTCCTACAAGATTTAGCGGGTAACCGTGGTAAGATGACAACAATCTATCAATACTTATATGAAAATTTCATCGTATCCCCTAGGGAGGGAAGCCCGTTTGTTCAAAACCCGCAAGGGTCTAATAAAGAAGGCATAAAAGGAGAGAACCATACAAACACATTGGATTTCTCACAGATTAGCTACGCGGATACGGCACGAATTCTTATGAAAATTGCAAAGGTAGAGATGCACCATTTGGATATTTTAGGTCAATACATAACAGCTTTAGGAGGCAATCCCAAGTGTCAGATGGTATCGGGTGGACGACTTATTATCTGGAACGGCGGCATGATCAACTATATGCAGGATTTCCCAAAAATAATTGCTTATAATATAATACTGGAAACGTCTACGATGGAAAATTATATCTTGCAAGCCGAGCGTGTCATGGACAAAAACTTATCGGCTATGCTCCGTCGCCTAGCGGAAGATGAAAAGATTCATCTAACCATCTTTCGGGCGATGAAAGAATCGTTAAAAAGTTCATAAAAAAAAGAGGAACAGAAAGTAGTGCTTTCTGTTCCTCTTTTTTTACAAATCTGTTATCACCAGAATTAATTAATTCCATGCTAGCTATATACACATACAATCCATTCACATAGCAGAAAAATTAATGCTTGCACTCGATTATTTTTCCCTCGTGCATGGCAATTCTACCTATTTTAATACCAAAGGTATTTTCATATTTTTTAATAAGGGGCAGTTCTCGTTCCGTTACGATAGAAATTGAAATGCCAGGCGCGTTACCCCTGCCGGTCCTGCCAGAACGATGCAGATAATCCATCGGATCGTCTGACATGCTAAGGCTGCATATCACTTCAACATCCTCGATGTGAAGACCTCTTGCCGCAATGTCTGTAGCAATTAACACTTGTAGCTTCCCACTTGCAAAATCCGCCATTGCATTTTTGCGATTCTCTTTCCCGCTTGCGCCTTGAATAGATTCGGCCTTAATATGATGAAACTTGAGTTTTGAAGTCACCATATCATTCTTGTCTGAGCTATTAATAAACGCAATAGCGCGGTTGGGTTTTAGAATATAAATCAGCTTTCTGAGCGTATCCACTTTGTCTCTATCTTCCACGACAATATACATGTGCCGAATGTTCTCCGGTATTTTCATACTCTGATTTGTTTTGATGACTTCAGGAGATTTTCCAATTTCTTTAGCCACCTTAAGTGATTTATCAGAAATGCTTGCCGATACCATGACAATCTGTGTATCGCGCATCGTGGATTTGATAACCGCTTTGACATTCTCGATATTATCTTTATTAAGCATTTTATCCGCTTCATCAACCACAATGGTCTTTATCGTGTGGGCAGAAATCTTTTTTTTCTTAATGAGCTCGATAATTCTGCCAGTCGTTCCAATAATAATTTGAGGCTTATCCTTTAATCTCTCTATCTGCGTTTTAATATTCACATCACCAAATATCACAATCGATTTGAACGGAATCTCCGCGTTTTTTGAAAACGTCTCTACTTGGCGATGAACCTGCATGGCAAGTTCATGTGTAGGTACGAGAACAATGACCTGCATCACACGCAGTGAGGGGTCAAACCTTGCATAAATAGGGAGCAAATACGCAAGGGTCTTCCCTGAACCTGTCTCTGATTGTACGACAAGATTTTTGTTCTCCATTATTTTGGGAATCGCTTGCTCCTGTACGTTAGTAGGCACATCAATACCCTGCTCAGCAAGCCCTTTTATGATATTTTCATTTAGTCCCAGCATTTCAAAATTCATATGACTGATTCCTTTCAAAATTTGTTGCTCTTATCTATATTTCGGTGGTCTGGCTTTTGTATTCTTACCACTTGGGGATTTTGTATTTTTATTACCTGGGGATTTCGTATTTTTACTACTTTGCGGTTTTGTATTCTTACTGGGAGATTTTCTATAATTACTGGAACTGCTTTTTTTAGGAGCTCTTTTTGTAGGTTCCTTGCTCAACGTACTGTCACCTGCAACGAGCGGATAGGGATGATCACTAATGACCGGTATATATTTCGCAATAAGTTTTTCAATGCCAGCCAATTGTTTTTTCTCAGAATCATCACAAAAAGAAATAGCGGTTCCGCCGTGACCGGCTCTGCCAGTTCTACCAATCCTATGTACGTAGGATTCCGCCACTTCAGGCAAATCATAATTAATGACATGCGACAGTTCATCAATATCAATTCCTCTTGCGACAATATCTGTTGCCACCAGCACTCTTGATTCATTGGTTTTGAATCGTTGCAGGGCAAGCTGACGCGCCGATTGTGCCTTATTGGCATGGATAACATCACACGTTATTCCTGCCTGTAAAAGGTCCTTCTGTATTTTATTAGCGCCATGTTTCGTTCTTGAAAAAACCAGAGCTGAAACAATTTCTTTGCTTTGGAGCAAATGGATTAATAATTTCGTCTTGTTTCTTTTGTTAACATAATACAACATCTGCTCAATACTTTCAACAGTGGATGAAACAGGTGTTACCTCTACCTTTACCGGATTTTTCAAAATAGTATTCGTTAACTTGGCGATTTCGGTTGGCATTGTTGCAGAGAACAACATTGTTTGCCTCTTGGTGGGTAATTCTGCTATGATTTTTTTAACATCACGAATGAATCCCATATCGAGCATATGATCAGCTTCATCAAGCACAAAAAAACTGATATGGCGAAGGTCAACGCACTTCTGACCAATTAAATCAATCAATCTGCCTGGTGTTGCAATCAGAATATCGACACCGGCATTTAACGTCTGCACTTGTAATTTTTGCGAAACTCCCCCAAAAATAACTAGGTTTTTCAGTCCTGAAAAAGCACCATAAGTTGAGAAACTTCTTTCGATTTGTGCGGCGAGCTCTCTGGTTGGGGTTAGTATGAGCGCTTGGATGGTTCTTCGTCCCTGTAAAGGTTTTCTCTCATTATACAAATGTTGAATAATCGGAACGGCAAATGCCGCTGTCTTTCCTGTGCCTGTCTGTGCACATCCAAGCAAATCTCTATGTTCTAAGAGTGCCGGTATGGCCTGCTCTTGAATTGGAGTAGGCGTTTCATAGCCCTCTTGTTTTAAAGCCTTCAAAATAGGCTCGATAATATTTAGTTCTTCAAATGACATTACTTTAGTATTCTCCTTAATATTTTATTTCATGGGAATCCATATAATTATAACACAATTTTTATTCTTCCCATTAAATAAAAATCAAAAAGCCGTCATAAAGTCGGCAATAATTTATGCCTTTTGTGCTTGATCGCGAGCAAGTATGCACGCTTTTCTGATATCCTCCAAGCTATCCGCGGATATAAGAAATCGACCCTTATGGCAAAATGTCAGCGTTTTTATACCTGAAATTCTCGCAAGTTCATCCGCTGGCTTACCTGCCCATTCCTCGGGGAAATTGTATTTTGGCTCTTTGCTATCGGAGTCAGCTGGAATCACCTGTGCACTATATCCCCCTCTTTGAGAGGGATAAATGACGAATTCCGCATCCGATGGTACAAGAACCATTCTCCAAGGAGCAAATTTCGGCAATAGGACAATGTTATCCTTTGCATCAGCCAGAGCCGTTTCCACAAGCTCTTTCGCTCGATAGATACTCACAATACTATCCATTTTCTTTTTAAGAATAACGAACGCAAAGTCTACAGCTTCTATAAAACATTGATCCGAAGATTTGTCTGAGTCCCAACTAGGGTTGAATGTATTAATAACACCTGCTAACTGGTTTCCACAGCCTGTGTTATCATCTTCATCAAGTGGCTCTATAAATGTCTCGTCAAAATGTTCGGCTTCTTTAGCAGCTTGTTCTGATGGGCACCCAGCACCGATGATGCTTTCTCCAAACTCACGCCATAGCAAGCCAAATGCCGCATATGGCACCCCGTTTTCTCGTACCTTTGCGCCCTCTTGATGATGGTCAAATTTCCCGCATCCGATATCAAAAACGATTCCATCGAAATCTTGAGGCACCTCAAACGTGCGTATAATTTGGATGTCTGGATTGATTAGTTTAAGAAGTGCCGATGAAAACACATCATCCGCATGAAATTTTCCGCCATGTGTCATGGCATTGTTTTTTAATTCAGTCATTACGCTCTCATATCCTTTGTCCTTTTTTGCCTGTTACTGTGGCTTTTTCTTTTTTGTGATTAGTTCAGGTTGGATCACAACGGTTTTTAGTGATATTGGAGAAGTAGAAGCTACAGCCACTACTTTCTTCTTTTTCTTTTTTTCGGTTTTTCTTATACTTTTATCGCCCATTTTATTTTCTCCTCTATTTCTATATTATTACATATTCTTCCCGAAAAAATCGGATGAAATTTTTCCTTCTTCCTCATATATTCTAAAAAACATAAAAGTGTTGCTCATATATTTTCTTAAATACAATAAAAGTCCCGCAAGCGGCAGTCTAAAGCCATTTGTGGGACTTCGTTTTTATTTTTTGGGGCAGGAATAGCCTACAGCCTTCAGGTATGAGTTGCAGAATGCAACTTTTTAATGTATAGAATCTTATTTATTATGTCATTATGATGAATCATTATTCAGCTTAGTATGAGTAAAGTTTTCAAATACATAATTATCATTATACTTTACTTTCCCAAAAAAATCAAGTTAGGACTTATTATATTTTTCAAGACAGCACGCAGCAATGAAAAAGAAGTGCTATTTAAGTAAGATTGCCAATTTTTAAACCGATAACGTAGTCTTTAACGTATTTATACAGCTGGTTTGCAGCAGGGGAAAGCATTCTTTTATCCAAAGCAGACAATCCTATCATACGACATTCATCAGGCTTTATATGTAAGACTTTTAGGTTCGCTTCCAACCCCTTTGCCGTCAACGTGGGCATAACCGAAATCCCTTGACCACATGCTACCATGGCAATAGTAGATGTATCGTCAATTACATGGCAATTTGATAGGATTTTCAGCTTATATTTTTTGAATAACATTTGTACATCAGCGTCACTGCCTTCACGCTGGATAACAAACTGTTGATTTTTCATTTCATCTATTGTGATATAGCCTTCTATTTTTGTAGAAAAATTATTTGGTACAAGACAGATAAGCGGATCTCGATATATGGGTTCAATCAAAAGCTCCGTGGTACATGATGTGGATAAAAAACCAAAATCAACTATGCTCGTTTTTATCCAGTAAATCACATCTTCATAACTTCCTTCAAATATTTCAAGCTGAATACCCTGATAGAGTTTGTGAAATCCTTCGATAATATCAGGCATCCAATTTGTACAAGCACTATTAAAAATACCGATCTTTACAAAACCCTTTTCTAAACCATTTAACTGATCAATAGATTGCTGTAATGCTTCTTCGCCATTTAATATTTGTCTGACTGATGGGTAAAGCATTTCCCCATATTTTGTCATATATGTACCACTTTTTGTACGATTAAACAATTGAAATCCAATTTGCGTTTCTACATCGGAAATAGCATGGCTAACGGCCGATGGGGTCATATGCAAAATTTCCGCAGTTTTAATGAAGCTTCCCTGTTGTACCACGGCATGAAATATTCTACAAAAGGATAGTGTCATAACTAAATCTCCTCATTTCATTATGTGAATGTTTCTCATTTTAAACGTGAGAAACATGAACTTTACACATCATTACGAGTATACTATAATATAATGTAAGATTTGTCAATATGTATTTGAAAGGGATAATCACATGGAAATCATCGAAAAGCTTCTCCCGAGAACGGAGTTCGATAATTATGAAGATTTTAAAAGCAATTTCAAAATTACAGTGCCAGAGCAGTTTGACTTTTCTCGGGATGTCGTAGACGAATGGGCAAAAGCAGAACCCGATAAAATAGCACTCATATATTGCACAGACGATGGCTTTGAAAGGACATTCACTTTTGAGGATATATCCTATCTTTCAAAAAAAGCAGCATCCTATTTTTTATCATTGGGAATTGGAATGGGAGACAGAGTATTAACGCTTCTGCGCAGACGCTGGGAATACTGGATATGTGCTGTAGCCTTAAACAGAATCGGTGCAGTCGTTGTACCTTCTTGCATTCAGATGACTGAAAAAGATATTGTGCATCGTATCAAAACTGGAAATGTCAAAATGTTACTGGCGTTGAATGATGATTTTGTTTTAAAGCAAATTTCTCACCTTAAAGATAAATGTTCTACACTTAAACATGTTGCAGTTGTCGGTGATGAAAAAGCTGAAGGCTATCCGTATTTCAACGAGGAAATGACCAAATGCGAACCGTATGAAGAGATGTGCGGAGCAGATAACAGCGATGAAATGGTCATATATTTCACATCTGGAACATCAGGTATGCCGAAAATGGCTGTGCATAACCGTTTGTATCCTCTTGGGCATATTGTTACAGCTAAATACATGCAGCGAGTTCAAAACAATGGGCTTCATCTCACCCAGACTGATAGCGGATGGGCAAAATTTGGTTGGGGAAATATCTACGGGCAATGGATATGTGGAAGCGCAATCCTTGCCTACGATCCGATTAAGTTCGACACGGAAAATATGATGAATATCATGGAGAAGTATAAACCCACCTCTATTTGTATACCACCTACTATGTATCGTTTTCTGTTGCGTGATGGATTAAAACGCGAGCATGTAGAATCAATTAAGTGGTATTCTACGGCAGGAGAGCCGCTTTCAGGCGAAGTAAATAACGAATTTTATCGCATCTCCGGACAATATATCCACGAAGGCTTTGGACAAAGCGAGGGCACTCCAATCACATGCGGTTTCCAGTGGATAGATGTTCGTCCATCTTCCATGGGAAAACCTTCACCGTTGTACCAAACAGCGATTATCCATTCTGATGGTACTCCTTGTGAATTTGGTGATACAGGCGAAATCGTTATCTATGTTACTGACAAAGAGAAACAGCTTGGTTTATTAGACTATTATTATGTAGATGGCAAAAAAATCAATCCGATACAAGATGGTGTTTATCACACTGGCGATACAGCTTATGAGGATACTGATGGATATTATTGGTATGTTGGCAGAGTGGACGATATGATCAAATGTTCTGGATATAGGATCGGACCATTTGAAATTGAAAGTGTGTTAAATACTCATCCCGCTATAAAAGAAAGCGCTATCGTCGGATATCCGGATAAGATTCGCGGACAAATTGTGTGTGCGGTTATTTCCCTCCGCAATGGATATAAACCTTCCGATATACTTAGCAAAGAATTACAACAATATGTTAAAAATAACACGGCTCCATATAAATATCCTCGCCGGATTGTATATATAGACGATCTTCCTAAAACAACTTCGGGAAAAATAATCCGCAAACAAGCTCAAAAGATGGTAAATTAACTGGATTGTCTTTCACCGTTTGTGACATAAAAACCTGCAACAAAAGTATTGACTTTTGTTGCAGGTTTTTTAAATAAAATATGTAATGTAAATCGTTTTAAATAAAGTTCTTTCGAATGATATGATGTAATAAATTATAAAAAAGCAGACATTTTAACGAATGAATAGATGTTGCAGAGTTACCCCGGTTATATTTTTATAATAAACTTAAAAATACCGTCTGCTTAATTGCAGACGGCTTTTACTTTATATGGGGTAATTTTGTTAAGTCATAAAGATTATGAGGCAAAACTTAATTTTGGGTAAAAGAAAAGCACCTGTAATTTCTTACAAGTGCCACTCTTATCATGGTTGCGGGGGCCAGATTTGAACTGACGACCTTCGGGTTATGAGGGAATATTATCCTTTTCAGTGTGCTGCTATAACCTCTGGCAATTTCGGGTGATTGCGGGTTCTCATCACTTTCACTTACGGTAATTTCAAGCGATTTAATGCCACTTCTTATGCCAATAAACAGCAAATAAACATATACTTGTAGGTTACTGCTTGTTAAAACATTTGTAATTCTTTATGCCACATCACTATTTTTCATGTATTTTTTTAATGAATAGTTTTCATAAACAACCCTTTTAATTTCTCCCATAAGTCCTACTGTTTTCTTTTTATAGTTGTTGTATTCTTCTTCATCTAGTCCACGAACTCTATCACCATGAGCTAGCGCATTCCTTTTATTCACCAACTCATTTAGATCATTTTGATACTCATCAACTAAACTAAAATCGATTTCAAGTTTAAACAGTATTTTCTTTAAAACATAAGATTTTAAATTTGAATCAGTATCCACAACTTTATCGGATATACATACTTTTTTCTTCATCATCGAAATGTATTGTGCAATGAATTCCCTTTGTCTTCCATATAGCTGAAGAGTTCCATCTTCTCTTAATGCTTTATCGCCCAATCTTACTGGTTTATAGCTTGAATTAAATAGATTTTGAAAATCTGTTTCTAATGATGATGCAACAAGTCCATCTTTCACATTGGAAATATCAATATTTGTTCTATTTATATAATCTATGTAGATTAAAAACGTCTTTTTACAAAAGCCTTCAAAATATGAGTAAAGCATCACTACGAGCATTTTTCTATAATTACTGCTAAAATCATCACTTGCAGGGTTAGAATTTAGAAAATTTTCAAAGGAATTAAGTTCTTCAATTCTCTTAGAATATTCATCTTCAATTTCTTCAAAAAGGCTTTGACATAAATTTTCATAATTCATTAAATTATCTCACCTAGAGTCTTAACAATATATTCACATCTACGATCTAATACTCCTGACGAGTTCTTTCCTCCTCCAACCGTTGAATTTTTAAAATCAGAGTCAGTTTTCGCCTGCTTAATCTTTGCAGAAAAAGCACTCAATTCAATTGAACCATTAACTAACTTATTGTAGATGCTTTGCATTCCTACAGTAATGGCTTCAAATTGGTATACATTAAAGCCACTTAGTATGCTCGAATTGCTTTTATACGTTGCAAACGCTTCTTTTCCAAGCGATTGATTTAAAATTCTAAATGTATTTTGAAACACTATCTTTTCATTATCATAATCAAATATTGAGTCTTTTTTCAAGTCAGCATCGGTCATTGCTACTTTTTCCATATACCTAGTTAGAAAAGTGGCTACATCATGGCTAAAAGATGCCCTATCATTTTTCAAAGCAAAAAATCTCAGAACCAGTTCTTCTGCAAATTTTTTATTTTTTTGCTTAGAACTAACATATTCAATTGTAGCTTGAAAATCAAGATTATGACTTAAATTGTTTATAAAATCTATGAATTTGTTGTCTATTATTCTTATTGTACAATTTCTAAGTTCTTGAGCAGTTAATATCTCTCCACCCGTGTTAAGTCTTTTGAACATATGATACTTTAACTCAGGGTTTATTCCTTTTCTTAAAACTTCCATCCTGACAAAAGAACGCTTCAACTTAATTTTAAGTCCAGCCGGTAAATCGTTATAAATAGTTCCGTTGAGTTCTGGTATTATATCACATCCATCCAATGCAAACCCATTAATATAGATATCTTCTTCTTTGATGTTACTATCATCATCTTCTTCATCGTCACTTTCTGAAGTCTCTGAGAATTTTTCCGTTTTTTGCTCAGGTTCCTGTTTTTTTAGAAGACCTCGATAATTTAAATATGAAGAAATTCTTTGTAATCCATCAATCAATTCATATATACCATCATTAATTTCTATGGCATAGATTGGTGGAATAGGCATCTCCAATAATAATGATTCTATAAATCTGGATTGCTTTATTTTATCCCATCTAAATGTTCTTTGATAATTAGGCGTAATGAGTAGTTCCTCGCTAACATACATATCAGACAATTCATTGAATGAAATATCCAGAGATGTTATTTTAAGTTGCCTAATTTCCTGTTCAATTGTTTCTGTCAAATTTCCGGCCATGACTTTCTCCTTTTCCAAATATGATAACACATTCTTTTGCAGCCCTTTTAGTCTTATATTTAGCACTTTTGGTGTTAATATAATTCATATTATTGTTAGCATTAAAAGATATCATCTCCAACTTAACCAAATAATTCATACTGCACAATTCTGTCAAAATATCTGGCAAATCTATATAAATATCTTTAAACCATGAGTCTTGTACAACTAATATCGCTAATCCATTTGATGATAGTACTCTATACAGTTCCTTGATTGAATTATTCATAGAATCAAAATACTGTAAGTATGTCTTATAGTAATAACTTTTAGCTGCTTTTGATTCATGGTTAGCAATAGCACTTAATGTTTTTCCACATAAGCTATCTGGTTGAATTACATTACTATTATGCTGATTAGTTATTGTCGGAGTACCTATCATATTTTGTCTAAGAAGATTAATCCTATCTTTATCATAGCCTAATAGTGCTAACTCAATCTGAGTGTAGATTGCATAATCAATACGGGTACAGTAAGGAGGAGAAGAAATAATTATATCTACACTTCTATCGTTCAAAGGAATGTTCTGGGAGTTTGCAACCGCTACGTTACAATTGATATTTATTGGATTTTTGATATCGTCCTGTCCCATTTTAATTAGTGTATCTGAAAACATTAGAAATAATTCTTTCCATGAGAGTTTGATCTTTTGACTTTCTTCTATATTTGATTTTATCCAAGTAGGGTTTGACGTAATGAATGTTTTTGCCAAATCTTTTAACATGGAAAAGAGCGCTAAATAGTAAAAAGCTAATTCATTTGAAATGTTTTGATAATCCCAAGCATTACAAAGAAACATAACATTATCCGTTTTAAAACAATATTTCTGTATAAATGCTTCGATTTTTCTCAATGCTGTAACAGTTGAACGAACAAACCATCGATTTAATGGGTCTTGATCATAAGATATTTTTCTCTTATTTGTTATGTTTGAGTATTGGATTTTTTCCAATAAATCCGATATATTTTTCTGAGTTGGGCTGAATAATTTTGCTCTTGCAACAATTACCATTACAGGATTCAAATCAAATCCGTAGCTAGAATAGCCTAACATACTTGCCACCAAAGTCGTTGTTCCTGAGCCATTCCACGGATCTAAAATGGTTGGGGAATTAAACTGCACACAATATTTTTCAAATAACTCTTTTACAAAAGCATCTGAAAATCCAGCATAATACTGATACCACTTACTTTGTGGATATATAAAGGGATTACGCTGCAATTTTGGAGATGTTTCCATTTCTACCAATATCATAAACCTCTTTCTTAGCAACATTTTAAGATAGTACAAATTATTCCTTTAAAGCATTAACTTGTTTCATATATTATATTTAAGATGACGTTTTCAATTAATTATTGTAAATACATAAAGATAAACCTTTGAAATGTATTACATAAATTTATATTATAAGCAAATTAGCAATATTATTAAATTCAGTATAAGCTTTTCTACTATTTCTGTCAATTTAGTTTTCACAGTTATGTTTATTAATGCAAAAAGCCGATATGAAAATTAACAATCATCTTTCATACCGGTCAATTTTGCTTTTTCACTTTTACCCTAATTTTTTCAAGCTACCTTTCGGTGTCAAAATATCATCCAGTGCATCCGCTGCAATCTCATCGGCGGTTCGTATGGCATGAGCATAAATATTCTCGGTGGTGGAAGTCTGTGCATGGCCTGCCCGATAAGATACCGTTCTCAGTGGAACACCTGCCGCAATCAGCAGGGTAATATTGGTGTGGCGGAGCGAATGTATCGTTATCTTTGGCAAATCGGTCTTGGCGATAAAATCTCGAAACCAGCCGGTAATTGTATCGGGATGAATCGGATTTCCATCATACTGCGTAAAAATTCGGTCGGAAGTCACCCATTTATCTCCCATTTTCAAGCGTTCCTCTGTCTGCCAAACCCTATATTCTTTCAGCACCTCAAATGCCTGTGACGGAAGCTTTATTGTTCTATCGGAAGTCTCCGTTTTAGTTTCTTTGGTGTAAATGCCTTTGCCAGGAACATATTGTGAAGAGCGGCATACCGTTATCAGATGATTTTCGAAATCGATGTCTCCCCATTCAAGACCACACATTTCTCCTCTGCGAAGACCGCTGTAAAGGAACATTTTTATCATGGTCTGATGCGGAACGGATTCATTCTCCAAAAGCTGGATTAATTCTGCTGTCTGTTTTTCATCCAGATATTTGGCTTCGGTTCGTGCTACCTTTGGCGGTTTTACTCTTGAGGCAATATTGCTCGGAATTACCTGCCAAAATACCGCCTGATTCAAAATTGCTGATATAAGCCTGTGGTGGTGCTTAATTGTCTTATTTGATAATCCATTGAGTGGTTTCGATGGTTCAAAACTCTCTTCAAAAAGAATGCCGAGCAACCCACACACTTTACGTGCAGTTTGCTCGGCTACCGGTTTGTTTTTGAATATGTTATAAATGGTATTGATATGCGTATCGGTCAATTTTGAGAGCGTCTCTTTTGTATATCCCTTATCTTCAAACGCTTCCATGAAATCATCTGTTGCTAAAAACGATAACCCACGATGATTCACGTCATTGCCCATATCCTTGTAAAGTTCCATTAAGTGATGGGGTTGCAGCTTATCCAACTTGATATGCCCAATCGCCGGTAAAATACGCTTCAGCATGGACTGATACCTTGCATAGGTTTTGGGTGAAAGTTGAACTTCACCATAGTCCCTACACCATCGCTCTGTGAATTCCGCAAAGGTAACACCTCCATCCAAGACCTGCCCTGACAATACCTTTTTTTCAAACAATACCGCTTGTTCATTTAGTGCCTTTTCAATTTGCTTTGATGTCATGCCCTCGTCCGGTTTCCACGTCATTGTTTTTCGGATTTGCTTGCCTGTGGTGTCATAACCAGTGCTGACCATGATAAAGTAAGCACCGTTGCGCTCTCTGATTGATGCCATATGAATATCTCCTTTTTATTTATTGATTTTTGCTTTTGTGGACACCATGTTACCTCTGACACCTACAATTAGCAAGTAAATTTTGATGTTTATTTGTTGGATTTTTATAGTTTTATTAAGCTATTTTTAAATGATTTTTGTAGCCCAGCAGCACGTCTTCCGGCTTGGTTCCCTTAAGATATTCAAACAATACATCAAGGTCAATCAGTTATTTCTTGCCTGCTTTGACACAAGGAATCTGCCCCGATACCACCATCCGGCGGAGTGCATTAGGGGTAATGGCAGTTTCGTTATCTTGTTCCTTTATGTAGTTATAAGTTTCTGTTAATGTTCTAAGTCTTGGCATATATAAATTTCTCCTTTTATTTTTATAATATTGTAATTTCCTAACTGTAGGAATTCTCATACTCATATTTGGGAGGAATGTAATGTCTTTTTTCCATTCCTCTATCTACTTTACGTAAGTGAAATAATTAAAACATTGAGGTTGTAAAATATGGTGCTGTCATCTGTTAGAGTCACGGTAAGCACAACTGTCTGTCCAATATAAGCATTGTTATTAAGCGCAGTCAGTTTGCAGGTTGTACCTGTCATATCGGATAACACTGTCATTGCATCTCCGCTGACATCTTTATTTTTAACTGACCATGTTACCATTTTGGTTGTTATCGCAGTGCCGTTTTCATAAATAACAGCGGTAAATGGCTTTGCGGAACCGCCAACTCTTATTTGCGCTGAGTTCTTAAATGTTATGGCAACCGAATAGCTGGGAGTTACCGTTCCAGTTATCTTTGTGAATGCTGTCACCATTGCCTCTGGATGCCCATTAATAACAGCGGTAATCGTTGTCTCTCCATTGGAAATTCCGGTTATTAACCCAGTATTGCTGACTGTTGCAATTGCTTGGTTCGATGATGTGCAGATAATTTCCGGCAAAGTGGAAACCTGACTGCCCTTGTCAGTTACAATAAAAACAAGCTGTGTGGTTCCACCTAAAGTCACCTCTATTGGCTGTTGGTTAGAAATACTGATTGCATATTGATGGTCTTGCTTATATCGGTCGGCAATTTCATTTAGCTTATCGTCATCCGAAATGAAGACATCTTTATCGGCATGAATAATATTGAGCCCCTTTTTACTTCTATCAACGCCACTGACTTTCCAAGCATACCCGAGCTTAATAAACCTCGCGCTGATATCAATTTTATCTGTATATTCATTTGATGGTACAGTGACAATAATCTCTCCTGTAGCAATATTCATTACTTTACCGTCTTGAATATAGGCGCTCTCAGACTCAATGACAGAATCAAACTCATGGAGTGTTTCCCCGATATACACCTTGATGGTAAAATTACACTCTCTCATTTTGGCACGATAAGTTTTACTATTTTCTGCCGGATGAGAAATGACAACCCACTTTTTATTCTGATATACGATGATATCTCCGGTTTTAATAGGTACATCGGTTCGTAAATACTGATCATCATAATAGCTTGGGTTTTCACTTGCGCTGCTTATGATGCCTATATTTTGTACTCCATTAATCGTAATCTGTTGTCCTTTTTCAAATTGAAAGAAATTCCATAGTTTTTCAACACTGTTCATATGGCACCACGCTCACATTCATAGAGCCAAAGTTCTAAATAATCGCTGTAAGGTTTTATCTCCATAATTTTATAAAGCTTACTGCCAATCTTTAAATAGGACTGGTCATCTATCTGAGGAAGAGTTTCACAGAATACCCTTTCTGTAATGTCAATTTCAATGCCGTCCTCAAAAGCCATGGCCTTTTCAAACGGCTGTATATCAGCATCGGTTTCAGCAATATGTTGAAAGGAGCTATCCAGTATCTCAATCTGTGTATCTTTAAACATCTGTCGTCCCCACTGTTATTTTTGGAGTTGGCAGCGCCACTTTAATTGCCTCAGGAATACCCAATTCAAATGCAACGCTCTTTTCGCCTTCCGTTTTCTGCGTGTAACCTCTGCTGTCTCTGTTTTTATACAGATAAACTGCCAACTCCGCAATCGTATCGTCATAACCCGTCAAGGCCACAACATTGCAGTAAAACAGAGCCATTTTATTGGCCTGAGTAATATAGTGATTCAAAATTTTGTCCTTTGATGTATCTGTGCTGTCGATACCAAGCAGCATCTTTACAAGTTCAAGCATTTGGTTCCTCCGTTTCTTTCAGCATTTGGAAAAGTTCCTCTTTTTTCATCCCGATTCCGTTGAGTCCTTTTGATTTTGCATATTCGGCCAATTCTTTATAATTCATTTCATCCAACTCTGGTAAAACGCAATATCCGTTTTCTTCAAACCAAGAAAGAAGGCGGGAGTCTATTGAGACCCCCACCCCGTTTACAAAGTTGATTCCTGCGGATATACCGTTGTATTCCTTGTTCTTAGCGTATATCCTCGCCATGTTTAAATCCTCCGTTTATATTACTTTAATATTTCTGAATACACCGGCGCTCTTTGTCGCCTTTAGTGCTACTGCAGCGACCATTTCCACTTCGCCGGTTTTCACCGCACCGGATGTGCTGAAATCTGGAAGCCAAATCTTCACCAAGTCCTGATTGGCGAGGGAAACAGCATGAAAACCGTCAAGAGCCAGTCTTGCGGCATAAAGATCGGTTAAACCGGTTACTGCATTTGTTCCATCGGGTTTTCTGGTATCGATGATGGATACGACCGGATCATTGCTGCCAACCTTAGCTCCCAAATCCACAAGTGGAATTCCGTCATAGGCATCAACCTTTCTACCGAAAGCATCCTCACTTTGTGTTAAGTATCCCGCTCGTCTTGCCACAGATTTAATTTTGGTAATCAGTTTCGAGTTGCCGCCAAGAAATGTGGGTGCTGCATCAAGGTTGGACAGAAATTCATCCAGCATATCAAGGAACTGCTTGTAATTGGTATCCACTGCAGAAGTGCTTGACAAGTCAATTGTTTTATTCACCCCATACTCAGTCGTAGAACCGGTTACCGCTTTATTTAAGCCGTCAAACGAATTCACATTAATTGCGGCATCACCATTAATAATGGTATCGTGAAACAGAGCCTTTGCCGCTTTTACCTTTTGCTGAACCTGTAAATTTACCTCATCAACCAATCCGCCGGTATTGGCAACAATCCGGTCAACCGCAAAAGAACCGCCGAATGGTTTGAGTTCCACCGTAAACCTGTCCTTGGTGACTTCCTGCGCAGTATATTCCGTATTAATTGCTCTGAAAGTTGCTGTTGGTTGGGTAATCAGCCTTGTGTAACCATATGTAAGAGTTGCTCCATTGGTTCCGGGCGTTACCGCATTGTCAAAAGTGAGGTTGTCAAAGATATACGAACTCTTTCTGAATTCATCAATAACCCCTTTTTGAATATCGTCCTGAGTGTTTAATTTTGCTTGTGCTAATGTAATTGCCATAATAATCATTTCTCCTTTTCAAATTTAATTGTTGTTTTTCGTATAATAATTTTTGAGGGCATCGCCCAGATTTTTAACTTTGGGCTCCTGTTCCTTGCTTTGTGGTGGAATATAGGAATTGCTCTTGAGCCTTTCCTCCACCGCCGACTGAACGGAATCGCCGAAAACAGTTTCAAGCCTGCCGATGTTTTCAAGCGTGGATTCTTCATCTTTGCCTAATAGCAGATCGACAATATTCGTGATTGGGAGCTTTCTCTCCGATGCCACGGTAAGAGCCTTGCTCTTCAGAACCTCCCGCTGCTTTTCCTGCTCCATCTTTTCAATTTTGGAATTAAGTTCCCGAAGCTGTTTTTTCTCCTCATTTTCTTCTGGGTAAAGTTCCGTAATCTTTTTGTCAATTTCCTTTTGCAGATTGTTAGCTTTCCAAGTTTCAAGACCTTTTTGTAAATGCTTGTCTTTCACAGAATCCAGCCACGATTTGCCATCCTGTGTTTCCATAAAATTTTGCACCCCTTGGGCGGTGATAAGTCCCTGAAGATATGCTTTGGTTTCCTCGCTGTCTTTGTTTTCACTGAAATACTGTTTTACTTCATCTAGTGTCATAATTTTTTCCTCCTTAAAATTTACCCATCCGACTCAAAAAGAACCGAATACGTTTTTGGGCAGTTTACTGTCTTACCAAGGACAATTTTTATCTGCGCTTATAATGTGAGCAATCGACCTCTTTGCACCGGTAGGACTGTTTGCAGGGATTGGCACAACGAGCGCACTTTTTAAAATATTTGATATTGCCTTTTTCATCCATCCAAAACTCCAAATCTGATTTATCAGAATCACTGATTCTTGACAAGTAGTATCATCTCCCTCACCCCTTAAAACGGGCAAATTAATTTTTATGATAAGAGCCGATAAGCCCCATGAATACTGGATTTATCTGCATTTTACGCAGATGTGTAATATTGTGTTTTGCATTGTTTCAGGCAATAAAAAAACAGGGGAGGTAAAGTTACCCTGCCCTGTAATGAAAGTGCCTCAAATGCTGTTTTATTGTGTAACCGTCTGTTCTGTATCCGTAGTATCTTCTGCCTTTTGCTCTGCCTGATATTTATTGAGTTCAATTTTGGGGCTCTCCACAAATGGCAGCAGGGTAAGAAGCGTTTCCTGCGAGCAGACATTTTCAAGTTTGACAATTACATCCGCAAGCCCTGTGAGGTCGGTTGGGAGATTTCTTGTGAATTTTACTGTAACATCCCGGTAATCGTATGAAGCGCCTTCTTTTTTCGCAATGAAAACAAAAAGATTTCTGAGACGCTGCTTAATGACACGTTCCATAAAAGCTTCACGCATAGATACACGGTTTTCCAGATTGAGCAGTTTATTACGCAAAGCTAAAGATGAAGTATTGGCTGCCCAGTTCTCATTGAAATTGACCTCGTCCATCATGTCATAAATTTTCCGCTCAATATTTTCAAGTTCGTTCTGCACAAAACCGCCGTTGATGTCCTTCGTGAGCCATGAGACCTTACCGCCCTTTGGCACCTGTATGATTCCCATGCTTTTCATTTTCAGCAAATCATCATCCTCAAGCTTGGCGTTCTCAATCACAAGGTAAGCGTTGCGGTGATCCGCAATCTCGTTCACCAAATCAGAATTAATCGCATTATAGGCGTCAAACAAAGAAACTACATCTTCAAATCCGCTTTTGCGTTCTGCATTGGCAGGACATACAATTACCGGCACACGACCAAAAATATGATCATGGCTACCCAAATAAGTAAGATTACCCTCTGAATAGATTGCTCCCAGCGAATCCACATCACCAATTTGATAATGCAGAATTTGCGCATTGGTATAAATATCCAAATATATATTTGAATCAAATTGCTTCTTGAATTTATGCAGAGCAAGTGTAACATTTCTTTCGGCAGAACCATCCTCCAAACAATAGCAGTTGAGCGGAGTCAGAACTGTTCCGCAGAATTCACCGTCTGCATTGATATAATCAAGCTCATAGCTTTCACCGAAAATTTCCGATTGTTTTCTTAGATTGATATTATGCTCTTTATCCCAGTGGGAAATGTTATGATCAATGCAGTCCACCACCGCTTTGTTATCGGTTTTGGATATAAAATTAACCGGCTTACCCAAAAGGTACCCGGTTTCATTATCCACAAACTTTCGTGGGAAGTTGAATATTAACTTTCTGTTGCTGCGACTATCCTGCATATCATAATCGTGCAGAATATTATGGTCACCGTTGTAGTAATGCTTATATTTTAGCTTGCGTTTTGCTTGGCTATTTAGCTCATCAAGACACAGCCTGATGAGATCTTCGTTTACTTCCAAATAATCCTCTCCCTTCAAAAATGGGCAGAAAAATAGCCACCGGTGAGGGTGGCTTAACAATTATCAAATTCGTTTTACAATATTAGGGAAAATTGCTTTCCATCTAATTCCGAAAATCATGCCATAAGTGATAAAACTTTCATTTAAAATTTCAAAAGCTTTTGCAGAATTAGAAAATTGGAACTTGTAAGCAGTACAAATAATATAAGTTACAAGTCCAAATAAAAGCATTTGCCTTTTAAAATGAATTTTGCTACACTGGAAATCACTTTTCCAAAAATGACTTATTAAAAAATTATTGAGTTTTAGACCGTAAATTTTATATGAAACAAAAGATATGGTCAAGATTATGTATAGTATTAGTTTAAACTGGCAATTACAAATTTTATTAGTGATTAAAAACGCTATTAAAGACAAAAATGACGCAACGCTTAGCGAAAGCAAAAGTGTTAAGGTCATAATTATCGCTCTCAAAAAAAATAAAACAAAAATAGCTACCATAATGCCAAAAATCAAAATTGCAATTGATTTAAAAACCGGTATTCCATATTTGCCTATTGCGAACCCCAATAATATACATGTAATTGCTATAAAAAACATCTGAACAACTCGTCTGTAAAAATTAAAAATAGAATTTATCAAAACATATCCTATAAGCAACAAAATAACAAAGAAATAAATAAGTGTGAAATTTTTTGTATCAATGCTCTGGCAATTCAAGTATCTGCTTAAACCAATAATAGCAATAATAAAAAGTAACGTTCCAACTACTGCTCTCCAAATTCTTCCTTTACAATCAGTTTCTTTATTCCACAAATTATGAAAAAATAGATCGACTTGTCCAGACATATTCATACACTTCCTACTAAAATAATAGATTTCTGTTAAAGAACTTCAAGCTCTGCACGCCCTGTACCAACTGCACCGCCCCATAAAGGCTATCAGGTGCATCATCATGTTTAGCGCCTTTGTTATAATCCTTTACTTGATTATTATACGCCATATTTGCAGGATTGAAAAGGATAAATCCACGCTTGATGTCAGGTTCGAGTGTTATGATCCGTTCATGCTTTTGCCCTTTGGAATTTACTTCTTCCACTGGCGTAAAAATGCGTTTCTCCCACAGGCTTTCTTCAAATTTTTGCTTCATATAACTCTGTGCCTGCGTTGCTTCAAAGCCGACCTTTTCAATAGGGAACTGCTGCAGCTTTTCGATGGCAACTTGAAAGAGGTCATCGGGCAGCAACTTGTAAATACTGCCGTCCAGCACATACATCTGACCAGTTTTCCCCTGCCTGCCAAGTATTGTAATGGCAGAATAGTCATTGCGTTTTCCTGCTTTGATGGCAGGGTCAACATACATGACTACTTCCAAATCATTGTAATCCGGCAGACTTTCCCACGTGGAGATGTTTTGAAAAATGTAATCATCCGTGGAACGAGGGTCATTTTGTAATTCCTTGTAGAAGCTTTTGTCACCCATAGACTGCTTTTTGCACATCAAATAATAGTAATCGAGATATTCATGCCACAGGATTTCGGTACCATCGAGCATGGCTTCTTTGTTATCCTCAAAATATGCCTTGGCAATATTGATACGATCAAAATCCTTTAAACTATTATACAGTCGCTCCCATTCACCCCATAAGTCATCGCGCTCAGAAAATGAGAGGATTGCTGCTTTTCGGATACTTCTTACACCCGATATTTTACCTTTGAGCAGATCTGCCATTAAATCCTCTTCATGCAAAACGGTGCCGACCACAAGGATATTCGTTTCCTTTGTACCGATTGGAATAACAACATCAGTAAAGGTGGATTTCACTTGCTCACGCTTGGTTTCAGATTTTGCGGTATCATCTTTGAGCAAATCATCGAGGAGCACAAGCTGGGGACGATACTGTTTAAAATGGATACCACGCAGTGAACCGTCAATGCCCCGGATCATAATACAGGCATCAATGCCACATCCTCTAATCCAGATTTCATTGTTGTTCCATCGGTTGCCTTTTACAATGCCAAAGTCCTCAATGAGCAGCTTGTTATTTTCCAGCTCATCCTTAATCATATCAAGAAATGGCAAAGCAATCTGCTCGGTCGCTGAAATAATCAGTGTAAATTGAGACTTATTATATAATGTGGAATATAGTGGAAACAGGAATGAGTTGATGGTACTTTTTCCATGTTCACGAGGGAGTCCAAAGGCTTCAATGAGTCCGCTGTTACCCAGCATATATTTTAGTTCTGAAAACAGCTCTTTATGAAAACTGCCAAACGGGCGGTCAAAATATTTAGGAAAATAACACAATGCAAAAAACTCAATATCCATTTCGCCAAGCAATTTCCTAAGCTCTGAAAACGTGAATTGCTCAATTAATTGTTTCATTTTATCTTGCGAAAAATATTTATTTAAATAGGTTATTAATAACGCATTTTGCCTATCATCTTCATTTGTCATTGCTCCACCTGCCTTTTTATATTTTGAAAAAATTGTACTGTAAAAATTTTCGGGACTTCAGCTGTGGGGATTGTTTTTCCACATAGAAGAGCCCCTCCCATCAAAAAAAGCGACACTGTTTCCAGCATCGCTCAATATATTCTATCCAGTTTACCAAGCCAGACTCTGCAAAGCATCAGCCTTATCCTGCTCAGTGGTCTGCGTATAAAGATTGGTTGTTAATATGCTCTCATGGCCGAGGATTTGCTGAATCGTCGTCATTGGCGTACCTGTTTTGATTAACTTATAGGCAAGGGAATGGCGAATCATATGAGGTGTGACTTTAATACCAAGTACCTTACCATAGTTGCAAAGGATAATCTCCACAGCACCTCTGCCCAACGCACCACGTTGTCCCAACAGGAGCCGCTGTGTGCCGGTGTCAGGTCGTACTGCGAGGTATTGCTCCAGTGCTTGCTTTGCAACAGCGTTGAGGGGAAGTGTGCGGTTGACCATTCCTTTGCCAATCACTCGGATATGACTGTCAGTATCGCTTATGGCAATATCATTAAGGGTCAAACCTGTCAGTTCACTCACACGAATGCCAGTCCCAAACAGCAGTTCAATAATGCAAATATGCATTGGGTTCCCTTTTTGCAGGATTGCTTCATGCAGTGCGGTCAAGTCTCGCTCCGACAAGCCTTTATAATTGCATTTGTCTCGGTTCTTGGTAAGCTTTGCAGCATAGGCTTCTGGCAGTAGCCTTGCATCATATAGGTATCGGCAAAAAGCATTGACACTTGCGAGTTTTCGATTGGAAGTAATGACTGTTTTCTCCTTTGCAAGCAAATATCGCTTGTAGGCAATCAAATCAAACTCCATTATCTGCTCTGGTTCTTTGTCATACCAAACAAAAAAGCTTTTTACATCGCGCAAGTAGCAGGATATTGTGTTCTCACTGCGTTCTTCACGCATCAGATATAACTGAAAATCATCAAGGTTTATCATAATATAGCACCATCCTTTGGTACTACATTATCACTCTAAACGGGAACTAAGTCAAGGTAAATCTCATAACATAACACTAATTCCGTGATGAGTATCGAAAAGCCATCAGTTGCTTTCCAAATTTTCATCATCTTCAGAAGTTTCAGCAATCTCCGGTGGCTGATCATCGGTTAGCATTTGCAGAAACAATTCCTTGCGAGCCTGTTCATTTTGTGCCGTATCGAGAACCAACTGCTTTTTATCTGACCATTCCTCCGGGCATCGATTGCGAAGAAAAAAGGATATTGCCTGTGCGGATGGTGGCTGGTGGCGCTTGGCTTTTTCCAATTTGGTGTGCTTCTTCCCATTTCTGCCCTCTTCGACGATTGTTTTCAATTCTTCAAATTCATAGCCCATACACAATTTGAAAAGTGATTTTTCCACGTCTTGATTGAGCAGGCACTTGCCCATATTCACAAGTTCGGAGAGTGCTTCATGATCTTTGCAATATCTGTACCAAGAATCTGGTGATATGGATAATTTATGGCATATGTCACGAACTGAGTCACCTTCGGCAATCCAATCCTTAATGTCCGACAAACGGGGTATAATGTCCGTATCATATTTACTGATTTTATTTGCTATTCCTTTTCTACTCATAGCGTTTACCTCCCTTCTTTGCCCCACATTTCGCCTGTGTGGGCATCATTTTATATTATCAAGTACATTTGCATACCATAAGAAAAAGGGGCTGTTCGCCCCAATTTCAAATTTTATTCTTTTGAAATTTCCGCTACCTGCTTATCAAATTCATTTAGCAATTTCTCGTCCAAGTCCCAAAAGGCAACTAAGTCCTCAACAACCTCCCGCAATTTATGAATATCTGCCTGTGCATCGGTATTGCCCAATACACAGATTTTTTCAACTGCGGTACAAGTAAGACCTTCTACCGTTTTTGCCAATAGTTCTTGCTCCATATTTATCACCAAACCTTTCAAATGGTAGTACCATTCATCACTCCAAAGGAAGAATTAGTCAAGTTGCTTTTGAACCTGCTCATATGGAATTTTCTCATCTCCACGTAGAAGAAATACTTCATTCGAAGAGCCAACTTTATCAATGTACCGCTTAACAATAACATCCACATATTGCGGATCAAGTTCCATTAACAAGGATTTTCGGTCGGTATTTTCACAGGCAATCAAAGTAGTGCCACTGCCACCAAATAAATCCATAGCTGTTTCCCCACGATAGGAACTGTTGGTAACCATTATCTGCATCAATTCAATCGGTTTCATCGTCGGGTGCAAATCGGATTTACTCGGCCTTTGAAAGTCCCACACATCTGACTGTGTCCTATCATCAAGCTGATGAATTCTTGGTGCATTATCAATCCAGCCATAAAAAATTGGCTCATATTTTGTATGATAATCCTTTCGGGACAACACCAACCTGTCCTTATTCCAAATAATTGTGGACGACCAGTGAAATCCACAATCTGAAAGCACATCCATCATATTTCCCCATTCTTGAGCCGACATGAAGGAATAGAGCATGGCACCACTTTCTGCAACAGACGCAACGTTTGAAAATGCTTTGAATAAAAAGTCATGAAAATCATCTTTGCCCATAGCATCATTCATGATACTTCGTTTTCTCCAGCTTGGATGCTGTGCAGCACCGTAATCCACATTATATGGAGGATCAGTACAAATCAGTTTTATCTTTTCTCCATCAACCAATTTTTGAACATCTGCCAAAACGGTACTGTCACCACACATCAGCCGATGCTTCCCTAAGAGCCAAACATCGCCTTTTTGTGAAACCGGCTTTTCCGGCAGTTCAATTTCAAATTCATCATCTTTCGATATATCAGACTGCTCGCCTAAGTATTCATCCCATAATTTTTCTGCTTCACTCATATCAAACCCGGTCAGTTCAACGCTATAATCCTGTTTTTGTAAATCATCAAGCAATTTGGAAAGCTGTTCAAAATCCCACTCACCGCTGATTTTATTGAGAGCAATGTTCAGTGCTTTTTCTTTGGTCTTATCAACCGAAAGCACAACACACTCTACTTCGGTATAGCCTAAATCTTTCAATACAGAATATCGCTGGTGGCCTCCGATAATCGTCATATCAGAATTCACTATAATCGGTTCAGCAAAACCAAACTCCTTAATACTGTTTTTAATTTTCTCATACTCTTTATCTCCCGGCTGCAACTTCTTTCGTGGATTGTATTCAGCAGGGATTAATTTATCAATTGCAATTTTTCTAAATTCCATTATTTTTCCTCTCTCTTAACCTTGAGCCACAACCCATGAGTAAAACTACTTAGCTTAGCAAACGGAATATGTGTGCGGCATAATTTAACCAGCATTTCAATTCCGTCGCAAATTAGGAATATAACATTCATATACAGCCAAAAGCCACAAAATCCAATACAAAAATATTCTGTTTCTTTTAAGAATAACGTAAAGTCCATCTTTTTTTCCTCCAATTTAAAAAGCTGCCTACTCATAACGAGCAGACAGCACAGTCCAATATTCGTACAATTAAGTTTTACTTTAAGTTTTGCAAATTCCTGTTTTGATTTTCAACTTGCTAACTTCACCCCCTCTTTTTAAAATTTTAATGTAAGGATATCATTTTCTCAGCAAATGCTGAAATTGGCGATTTCCATAAGTCACCGGGTTGAGTTTCAAAGTGCTTGGAAACGATAGGGGTTAGAGTTGTTTCAAATATTTCTCTAACAAGAGGTCGGAGATATTGTTCCACTCTATTTCCATAATTATTAGCTTGCAGAATTTCTGCTCGTATTTTCTCTTTTGCCTGCAATGTCAGCCTATTTTTCAATTCATCTCTCAATACATCTTCTTGGGGTACAATTTTACTGCATGCATATTGATTAAATTTTTTCTCAATCCAAGCAACAAACTGCGGAGATGTCATGGCGTTCAGTTCTACACGATTAGTTTCAAGCCAGTGTTTATCCGCTTTATCAAGAGAATCTGACGATTTGGTTTTATTTGCTTTTACACTTTCAACTTGCAAACCCATCTCTTTTACTTCCTTTGGATTTAGTCCCAAATCAATAACCTTAATTTTTCTAGCACCCCTGGATTTTGTTTCTTGAACCAATGTCTGATAAATCATAGTTCCGGCCTTATCACAATCATGGATACAATACACTTCAAGTTTCTCGGCACTTTCTCCCAACATATCAATTAAATCCTTGATTGCCCTGCTGGCATACCCTTTAGAAGTGAGCAAGGCACAGTCATACCGTTCCGGAAATTGAACATCTTTGAGTATTTCAAATATGCCTTCTTTTTCTATGTACAGGATTTTATTGAATGTGTATTTTGGTCTGTGATATTGCTCAACGCTTAATGTACCCATTGGAAGGGTTTCTCGACTATGAGGAGTATACAAGCTGCCTCTGCAATCCCGATACATTCCATCAATATCACTGTTTCCTTTTTCATAATCGGTTATTACAGTGCCAAAGTTAGAATAGGTAAGTTCCTCACCAAGTTCATCCATTACAAGCGGTCTAACCACATAGTATAATTGTCTTTCGCTAAATCGAATGGTTCCATCACCACTTGCTTTAGAAACAGCTTCATCAAGGTGAGCAAGAATTACTGCTTTTTGTGAGCCTACATTTTCTATACTTTCAGATGTACTTTTATTTTTAGCCTTAAATTTTCTGACAGCCTTCTGAATTGCAGAATCAATGCTTTCACGCATAAGAGTAAGGTCTGGCTCCTTTCCATCAGATGTAATTGGAATCACGGGAGAATTTACATTAATCGTAATTTGCATATCATCAGAGCAGTTAAAATAAGCATCTAAGCCCAAGCCCCATATATTTTGCTGCTTTTTCTCACCATAAATATGTGGTGACTTTATCGCCGGACTTTTATTGATTAGAAGATCAACCTGCGAATGTATACTGGGTGAAATTAGCACTTCAATTTTATATGGTATTTCTGCCGACAGCTTACCTTTGGTACTTGGCAAAGCATATGTGCCAACAATTGAAGAATAGAAAGTACCCGTAATTTCACCAATCTCACCCAAACGGTCAGCTTTGACAGGCTTGGAATGATTTCTAATTGCCGCTAACAATGATTCAGAATCTTCAAATGATAGATTTTTAGCTTTAAAATTCTTCTCAAATAACTTTGCAATTTGTCCTGCTTTTGCGCCAGTGCAGCCATCAAATTCAGAAACCAAATCATACACTGTTCCATCAAATGCCTGTGTAATTTCATAGAAACTTTCTGAATTGTACCAATATGCCGATGTTTTACCTTTGTATTTTTCTCCGCAATTATAGTAGACAGCATTCTGTGCCCAAGAATCATCAATATAATAATCTCCAAGTGACAGCTCAATTATGGTTCCGCCTATCGGGTAATGATCCATATACACAGCCTCTGAGCTGCCATCATCCTGTGGCTCTATCTTGTATTTATCGCCGTTTGAATAAACAAATAATTCACCGCCAGTTGCGATAACCGCTCCAACCACTACTCTTAGTCCATTGCCTAATGCTCCCCTTGTGGGAAGTTTGATTAATTTTGTAGATACCAACAGACGATTTATTGAAAATAATTCTGCAATTCTATCAGCCGGGATACCAGCTCCGCCATTCCAGACAGATAATTTATTTTCATCACACTGAACATTAACTTCATCTGTAATATCCAGTGCATTATCGGTTAATTCCTTTGCTACCAGTTTGGGTATATCATTTTTGGATACTCCCGCCTTTTGAGTAAGTGTATCCATGTTTCTAAATTGAGTCCATTCCTGTTTCTTAAATTCCATATGCTCTCCTTATATTTTGATTGTTTTAATTTTGATAATAAAAAACTGCCTACTCCATTTTGAATAGACAGTCTTTGTTCAATAATGGTTTACTAGTGTCTCCGGTAACACTTGCCAGTGGGGCTTGGTTGTATTATAATTTTTCGCTGAAGCGCAAAATTATTAATCCACCCAAAAACAAATTTTTTATTGACAATGTATAAAATCAGGTGTATACTTAAGGTAAGTTATTATATAATGTTAGTGGTATGACAGTAGCATGTCATCACAAATACAATATCAAAATTGATTGCCTATTGGCACTCTAATCCATTGATATATCTTCTTCTTAGTTATATTGTCAGCACCGTCAGTAGCAAATAAATAATATTATATATATATTTTAACTTTTGATTTTATACTAATGAATAGAAAATGGTATTGACACTATTGCCAAAGTCATTCGAATCAAGTAATATCAACGTTTACAACTGTTACTAATGTTGTTTTTTGCCTATAGTACACCTATTGACACCTACTGACACTTTTATGAAACATATTTTAATCCTTCATAAATATTTTTTCTGTTTCCATCAATACGCTTCTGTTTCTTTATGTTTCCATATTTTCTTGCGATGGCTTGTCCAAATACAGAATTATCTTTTGTTTTATAACCCAAATCTTTACTCCATGAACTATAGCGCCCATACAATTCATTCCCTTCTGTACCATCAGAACGCATCTTATCAAATTCGCAATAATTATCTAAGAATAATTGAATAGGATCTGAATCCTTTTTATATTTTGCCTTTAAAGAAATGCTTTCCTTAGATTCAGTAAATTGAAAATTATTATTTAATAATCTTTTAAGCCCCTCAAGTCCCCATAAAAATATGTGGTCTACTTCTGCAAGTAATTCATTCTTGAAATTCGGATTTACATTCTTGTTTGAAATTCTATGTGGAAATAATAAAAGTATTAACCTATTATAGAATGCTTCACTTTGCTCTGCTTCGTTTAATGGTAGTTGATTGCAACTAAAAATAAGTTTAGCTTTGTTCTTAAAACTAAAACCATCAACGCCTTTATGCTCTGCATATATCCAATCCCCACCTGTAAGCATTTTTAAATTTCCCACATCCTTTAAAGCTGACTGCGGAAGGTCTGCACATATATTTATGAGTTTATTAAATAAATGCACTGTCTTAAAATTTTCATCTAATTTTTGCAAGGGTATATTGCTCTTGTTTTTCTCACCAATGATATATTCAACAATATCTAAGAAAGTTGATTTTCCTGTATTTGTTTCCCCTGTCAGAACGAAAAATTTCTCAGGGCAGATTGCCAAATATGTATAACCGAGCATTTCCTGAGCTTGAAGTCTTGTTTCTTCTTCCGGGATACATTGTTCTAAGTACTGATTAAATAAAGTAGCATACTTAAAATTTAATTCTGGTTTGTAACTTACATTTAATTGAATGGTACTTTTATAATCAGAATGATGTTCATAAAACTCCATTGTTTTTAAATCAAGTAACCCATTTTTCAAATTTAATATGTATGGCTCATTATTCAATTCATCAGGTCTTATAGAAATATCAACTTTCCACTCATCCAATACATTACTTAAATGGTTTTTCTTCAAATATAAATCATTACAGTGATTTTTAATTATGTTTAATATTTCTTCATTAAGTTTTTCATTATAAACACCATTTTCATATTTATAGAATTTGCCACTACAGTAAAATATTTTTTCGGTTTTTGTTAGATGTCTTGCTAATATACCTTCTATAAATTTAACATTACCCTTTTCATTAAACTCATACCAAGGTTTTTCTTCATCTTCATTTCTATTAGAATTGATATCAATTACATTGCTTTTTTCTTTTTTAATCGCATTTTCCATACAATTCCCCCTTTCAATTTAATTTCATATGTAAATAATCCTATCATGAATAACTTTATAAATAACTTCTAATTTAGGAAGTGATAAGCAACGTTGTCCTTGTAGGAAAAGACAAATCGTAGTATCACTAAGTCCAGTTAATTCTGCAATATAAGTATGTTTTACACCATAATTTTTTAGATATTCATCTAATTCACATCTTGTTTTTTCATTGGACAGTTCCATTTTATCACCTCATTTTTTAAAATTTACGGAAAGAATTTTTTCAAAATATTCTCTTTCCTATAATAAAATTACCATAATGTTACTTTTATATTGATAAATCCATGCTTTTTTGACAAAATTTATTTAAATATAAATGAGGGTAAATAATTAATTACATACTTATTCACCCTCATATTCAACATGTCATGCTACTTTTTTTAAATATTTTTTACATTGATTAACATTGGTAAGTTTATAAGTTTTGCCTTCACACTCCGATTCTGATAAAACTTTACATGTTAGAACTGTATCATTTCTTCCTAATTCAATATCTATAATTTCATCCTCTACTAGTTTCTTAAGTGTTTCTTCATAATCTCTTGAATGAACTGCAGCTAATTTGTAAATATGACTTTTAACGATTACATCTTTTTTATAGCTATTTATATTAAATTTCTTTTCGTATGCATTGCAAAATCTTTCTAATGTCATGATTACGAGAGCCATTTTACGTTCGTTTGGGGTTTTGCATTTATCTTTTATTAATTTAAAATCGCTGTCAAAAAGTTCTATTGCTTTAGGCTCTTGATCGCTATTTTGGGGTTCAAATATACTTATTTGTACCGTACTCGCATCGGATTTGATCTTGTGCATATATTTGCTTTTTATTTTCTTTATGGCTTTATCATTTTTTTCTATATCGATTTCCTTGAATTTTACATCAGTACCATCCTTTAATCTCTTATTAAATTCATTTCCAAAACAGTTCCATAATATGTTTTTATCATTAAACCTTGAAATGTTTTTATCATAATAATGAGCATATACCAAATAATCAAGAAGTTTATCTCTATCCATCTTGTTTTTTGAAGTACACAATGACAGCAATTCCTTTCTCGCATAATTATTAAAAATCCTATATTTAAAATCATATTCATCCTTTATTTCATCATCATACTCTCCATTTGCATTCTCCATAGAATTTTCTTTAGCAATTACCCCGTATTCCTTTTTTAATTTTAATAAAGTTTCTACAATTTTGGGATATGTTTTATTTCCATCAATATTCGGTTTAGGATTGTGCATAAGTAGGGTATAATCAAATTCGCTATCATCTTTGTTAAATTTAATATTTTTAAGTTGCGATTTCATATAATTATAAATTCTATTCATGGTACAATCATTATCGTTGAATAAAGCAATAGGTTCTTTATTCTTTAATGTTCTATTACAATTTATACTTTTTTCATTTCGTGCCTGTTTTGGATAAATAACTCACATAAAATCTGGCTTTTTTATATCCTTCAAATATTTGGTAATATCACTTGGAATAGCGACTTTTTCTCCTGTTTTTACAAAATCAATAGTTAAACTTCCCATAACACTCATTATTTTTATACAATCAGAAACATTCTGTGTTTGGGACAAACTCCACAGTTTAGTGATCTGATTGACAACTCTTCCTATGGAATTACTCATTCCCTTTATATCTGTATCAATTGTTTTTTTCATATCATTAATTTTGTATAATGTAGGTTCAGATTTATTATCTTCTTCTGCTGGGATATAAATTATTGTATTGCTTGGCTGCGATTTATAAGCTTCAATTAGCACCTGACTTGAATTTGTAAGTATATGATCGCCGTCAAAATCTCCAGAATTTGATTTTAAAGGAATGAATGTATCCACAGACGTCACTATGCCTTCGGTGGCATATTGGTAATACGGTTTGAACTTTTCATCAATATCAACCACTTCTCCAATACTATGCTCATTTGCAATATGAGGAAATCTTATAATATCAATTTCTTTCACATGCTTGTTTAGCCAATATTTACTATAAACTTGATTTCCTTTAAGTAATCCTGTTGGGGTTATACCAAAAGCATATTGTGCAAGAGCAAAAATATCCGGCATAAATGTCTGGTAGTTTCCGGGTACTAAAACCGCCCCCTTATAAGTATTTTCTTTGAATTTTTTAATATCCTGTTTTATCTTTTGTTGAATGTAATTATCGCTAAATAATTTTTCGGGGTTCTTTTGTAATGCTTTATAATATGGTGGAATTATAGTTTTTTGCCTT
>Ga0183100_1000313_pt1 | contig 48712 bp, 52 predicted proteins | sample Biomet2_FD_127789 | JGI IMG/M metagenome (GOLD analysis project Ga0183100, IMG submission 127789) | Microbial communities from bioreactor (seeded with anoxic lake sediment) at LBNL, California, USA - Biofuel metagenome 2 | ecosystem: Engineered > Bioreactor > Anaerobic > Unclassified ... | reverse complement strand
TGAGTAGCTCCTTGCTCCAAAGCCCAATCCTTCATGGCATTGGCTATAATGTTGGCAATAGGCAAGTCCAAATTTTTGCCGGTCAAAATAGCAGCCTTATATGCCTTGTATGTAGCCGTAGGCAGCTTCTCTTTCATGACCGTCTCATTAAAAACCAATTCACCGAACAGTTTTGGCACGTTAACCATAATCTTTCCCTCCTAAATATCCTTTTCTAAAACAAAAAAAAAGCAAAAATGTCTGAAGGCCATAGCCCACAACAACATTGTTGCTCTATTGCACCTATTATATTACTACCTACAAATTTTGTAAATAGTTTTTTCTTATTTTCGTAATATTTTTATAATTGCCAATATAATGTTCGTGTTTTACTAACAAAATCACGTTTTTTGTTAAATTTTAATTAAATCGTTCTGAAATTATTGACACTACAAGCAAAAATGGAGTAAACTTAATGAATGAAAATATCATTTACGGAATTTCTCCGTAAGATAAAATTCAGGAAAGCAGGGATTATACCTATGGCAAAGATGTTATATGAAGGTAAAGCAAAAAAAATTTATGAAACGGAAAACCCTAATGAAATTCTTGTTTATTACAAGGATGATGCTACTGCTTTAAACGGTTTAAAAAAGGGCACTATCATTGATAAAGGCATCATGAACAATACCATAACTACTTTCTTTTTTGATCTTTTGGGTAAAAATGGCATCCCTCATCATCAAATTAAAAAGCTTAGCGATAGAGAAGCCCTTTGCAAAAAAGTGCGTATAATTCCTATTGAAGTTGTCACTAGAAATATTGCTGCCGGTAGTTTAGCTAAAAAAATGGGCGTTGAAGAAGGTTTGATCCTCAAGCGTCCGCTAGTAGAGTTTTATTACAAGAGTGATGAATTAGGCGATCCTATGATTAATGCCGACTATGCTGTTTCCTTTGATTTCGGCACTGATGAACAAGTTAGTACTATTAAAGCTTACGCCTTAAAAATAAATGAAATTTTAAAAGCCTTCCTATTAGAAAGAAAAGTACGTTTAGTAGATTTCAAACTAGAGTTTGGTGTTGATGCTGAGGGCAATGTTATATTGGCCGATGAAATAACTCCTGATACTTCTCGCTTGTGGGATAAAGATACTAACGAAAAATTAGATAAAGACCGTTTCCGCAGAGATTTAGGTGGCGTGGAAGATGCTTATAAAGAAATAATTAAACGCTTAACCGGCGAATAAAATTTTTGTACAACAAACAGGCTGCTAACGTAATTGTTAGCAGCCTGTTTTTATATAATAATCTAATTTTGCGTTCCATTCCCTGCATATATTTACCTAATAATTTTATGCCCATGACCACAAGATATTTCATACCTTTGTTCTAGGTATCGTAAAAATAAAGCTCACGCCTTGTCCGGGCTTACTTATAACTCTAATAGTTCCCCCGAACATTTCCACGATGAACTTAACAATAGATAGACCCAAACCTGTACCCCCGGCTCTTCTGGTCCTAGATTTATCTATCCGGTAAAAACGTTCAAATATTTTCTTGTTCTCATCTTCATTAATGCCTTCACCTGTATTATGCACACTAAAGACAGCAAACTTTTCATCGCAATCATATGACAAATCTATATTGCCATCCTCCGGCGTATATTTCAAAGCATTTTCCGTTAAATTCACTAATATTTGTTGTAGCCAATCTCTATTAGCAGAAATAAGTACAGGTTCAGCCAAATATTTAATAGTCAAATGCAAATCACGTTTTTGCGCTTGAGGTAATAATTTCTCATAAACATTATCTAAAATTCCTTCTACAGAAAAAGCTTCTATTTCTATACTTTGCCGGTACTCAGCAGAATCCAATTTAGCCATTTGTAATAAATCTTTTATTAAAGCCTGCATTCTACTACACTCTTCTAAAATTATACGCAAAAATTTATCACGCAAAACATCATCTTTGCCTGTATCATCTTCTAACAAAGTTTCCGAAAATCCACGTATTGTAGTAAGCGGAGTTGCTAACTCATGAGATGCATTGGAAACAAATTCTGCTTGTTTTTCGTAGATAGCCTGCAATGCCGTTATATCATGGAAAACCATTAAAATGCTCGTAGGAACACTTTGGAAAGCCTCTGTCAGAGGTGCGCCAAAAACTTGGAAAACCTTTTTATTTCCAGACACTATAGTTGTAAAATTAATCTCCAGCGGTTTGTCTCCCGCCAAACACCTACGCATAAAATCGGTCAAACCATTACTCACTACTGCTTGGGCAAGTGTTATTTCCTTCAAAATGGCACCTTTGCCAAAAAGTTCGGTAAAATGCTTATTAGCATCCACAATACTACCATTGGCTTTAACAATGGCCACGGCATTATCCATATTGTCTAAGATAAGCTCTAGCTTGCGCCTTTCCCTTTCCACTTCCATTACTTTATCATTTAATCTTTCTGCAAGATTATTAAAAGCATAGGCGATAACGCCATATTCATCGTTGTCCTTATTTGCCAGCCTAATGGTTAGATCTCCTTGTCCCATTTTCTCTGCGGCAGTGCTTAACTCTTCCAAAGGTGCCGTAAATTTAACAATAAGTTTCCCTGCCAAAAACGCCCCCATAAGCATAAGTACCAAAAAGAATAGAATAATACTTGTACGCATCCTGCTATATTCTTCTTCTACAGGCAGCATAGAAATCTCTGTACGTAATTCCAAATTATTTGGCAATGGCAATTCTACTATGATATTTTTACCATTTGCGTTATCATTGACAATTTTAGTGACTACTTTTCCTGCCGCATCTTGAGATGTTTCTTCTCCCTGCGCCACAGGAGCAGCTTTAAATAACGTCAGATTAAGGTTCAACTCCGCACTCAAATTATGCACGATTTCCTCTACCTGACGATCCGTAGCATGATCCGGCAATTGGGCTGTTACGAGACTTTGGGCATAACGAGCCTGCCAAACAGCGTTCTCTTTAAACGTAGTATTTCCATACTCATAAAACATACTCAATATGTACGAACCAACAGCTAAAAACACCAAAAGCAGAAGACCTTGTACCATAAGTATTATGCGTTTGCGTATCATGTCCTTCTCCTTGTTAAAAACGGGGTAGCACTAAACCCTCTATGCACCTAGAATTATATAACAATCACATGTTATATGCTATAAAAAAATAAATATGCTATTTACCATGCCGAATTTTTGCAATCGTCATAGCTTTTAAAAGCTATTTCTCCTTATTTAAGTAAAAAGGAAGCCATGAGGAAAGTGCTGCGGCCAGAGGAACTGTAAGGATTATTCCAAAACTTCCTGCAATACTTTGCATTATTTCTATCCCTATAGAATTAGAATTAATAAGCTGCAAATATGGCAGATTATATACATAGTCCATAACCCAGATGCCCAAAGATCCACCAAAAAATGCTAGTATCAGTGTTGCCGTCATAGTTCCCATAACATCACGACCAACGTTCATACCTGAACGGAACAATTCTTGCGCTCCCAATTGGCTGTTATTTATATGCAACTCGTGGACCGCTGATGAAACATCCATAGCAATATCCATGATCGCCCCTAAACAAGCAAATAAAACTCCGGCAAAAAGTATTTGTCCCACGTCAATAAGCGTATTTTGCCCAACAAACATAAGTGCCTCAATATTTGACACATTATAACCTGACAAGGCAGTAAAATGTCCAAAAGCAAGTGCACTGAACGCTGAGATAAGAATGCCTCCAACCGTAGCTAAAATGGCCGATAAAGCTTTTATTGTAAATCCATTAATAAGGCATATTGTTGCCGTCAAAACAAGTGTAGACGTAATTACCGCAGCCAAAATAGGCCCTGTACCACGTAAAATCATTGGAAAAAACAGAAATATAAAACAAATAAAGCTGAAGATTAAGGCTATTGCCGATTGAATTCCCTTGCGCCCACCAACCAAGCAAAGCAGCAATAAAAAAATGCTTAGAAAAATATATATTGGCATTGCTCTATCTACATTATATACGGTATGAACGTATAAATTACCAACTCTACTGGAAATAACAATAACCTTCATGCCAGGATGACAGACGGTACCAAAAAGCAACCCATTGGGGCAATTTGCGGGTAAAATCTCTCCTTTATTTTCTCCGTTATTTATTTGTAATAAGACTACCTGATCTCCAATCCTGCTCCCATTCTCTTGCACATTATCTTGAATAATTTTCAGTACTTCTGCCGTTGCAAAAATACGTCCATTGGTATTAACAAGATCAGGTTTCTCTATATTATTGTAAAAATACAAAAATATGCCTGCTCCACCAATTAGCAAGACGGTTAATATAAAACGCAGCAAATTTTTATTAGCAATTTTCATGAATTAGCCCACATCCTTTAAACTTCTACGACGCTAATTCTTATATAAAAAAACTGCAGAAAATATACTTTTCCACAGTTTGATTATAAGAATAGTTTTTAGTCTTTAACAATGCTGTATGCATCATCAATAGCATTTCCTGTAGCAGCATCATAGGTATTCACGGTAAATTTATTATCCGTAATATGAATAACTGAATATGTTGGCTGCCAAGTTTGACTGCGTGCGGCTATATAGTCCTGCTGTTGATTAATTAAGCTATAATATTTAGAGCCAGTTGCCGAGTTCGCTGACATGTAGAAAACCCCTTTGGGATTAACTAAGGTCCCCTGTCTCATATCAGCAATGGTATAGCACATATTTTCTGTACCGTAAAGCTTCATAAACTCCGGATTTGAGGCTTTCCCGGAAAATACGTTGTGCTTTTGCCCGCTTTGACCAGCTACTTTTAATTCATCAAATGAGTTGTGAATTTTTCCATCGCTGCTCAGCTGATAAGTTCGAGCATATGTGTGATCATGCCCCTGCAAAACCACATCAATCTTGTTGGCATCATAAATAGGTGTAAGTTGAGTACGTAATATTATGCCATCAGAATCTGAATGGTCTAAGCCACTTCCATAAATATCTTGATGCATTACAACAATGCGCCACTTGGTTTTTGGATGAGCTTTTATAGCTTTTTCAATCAATTTTTTATGATCGGCCGCATTGTAATTGTTTGCATTTATAACTATAAATAAGGCATTGCCATAAGAATAATAATAACCATGACCTGCTGCAGTAGGAGATGCTTCCTCAACAAAAGGATTTGGTACGTTGAAATGATTACTATACCCCGGCGTCATGCTATCGTGGTTGCCTATACAGGTAGCTTGCGGCAAGTTGTAAAGAGCTGCCGCCGATAAATATCCAGCATACTGCTGCTCTTGCAACTGTATTTTATCCGGTTCCCTACCGGCTGCCGGTTCATTTATTTGATCCCCCGGAGAAACAAGAAAGTTAATTTCTGGATGTTGAGCCAAAGCCGCATTTAATGTCTTACCCCAGTTATACGCATCATTACGGGCAGCCAACTGACCTGTCTGCTTTACAGAACTTTCTGCCGCGATTTGTCCCTGTGATGCTCCTATTTGTGGATCTCCTACATACATGAAGGAAAAGTCATGTGGATTTCCTGTCTTATAAGACTTAGCGGTCTGCCATTTTCCATTAAGCTTGACCTGATACCAGTACGTTCTATTGGGTTTAAATCCTGTTGTTTCTACTTTATTACTATAATATTGCGTTCCATTAATCACTGTACCTACGCTGCACGTCCCTTGAAAAACCTTGGCATCTTCCATCTTTGAGGACTTAGAAATTCGTACTTCGGCTACATTAGCTTTATTCTTGGAATACCACCCAAAATTAAGCTTGGAAAATTCGGCCCCGGGAGCTAAAGATACTTGTTCATAATTTGTTTTAATATTATCCCAAGCACCTTTCCAAGCTTGCCAATCTGTATTATCAGACATTAAAGTTCTAGTTGATATTTGCGGTTTAGTAGAAGCATCTTCCCAATGTTCAGTTGCCGCATATACTGCAACTGATGTGATACTGAACATAGCGATAATATAAAAAGCTACCAACTTTTTTTTATTTTTCTGGAAATTATACACTATTACAACCTCCGCTTTAATACTATATTTTCTCCTAACACTAGATTAAACAGTAAAAACATATAGTTTTAATAAACAGCTAAAATATCTTTTACAACATAAACTTAAACCAGTTTGAATTTTTTTTGCAGGGCTAATAACAATAAATTTATAACTAAAACTATGAGTATTAAAAGTGCACCTATGCCATTGGCAATTTCAATCCTATCAGGAACTAAGCCAATTCCCATAACATACCATAAATGCACCGCCAAAGTTTCGCCTGCGGCAAAAACATCTAAATCCCACATATGCCGAGATACGGTAGTTCCAGCAGTAAAGATTAAAATTGCACTTTCACCAATAGCTCGTCCTCCTGCCAACATAATACCCGTAATAATACCGCCAAACGCACCTGGCAAAACAACCTTACGAATAGTCTGCCATTTGGTAGCTCCCAAAGCTAAGCTAGCTTCTCTATAGGTTTGAGGTACTGCGCGTAAGGACTCCTCGGTTATACGGACTAGAAGAGGCAGATTTAGTAACGAAAGAGCTAATGCGCCTCCCAAAATACTAAACCCCATCCCCAAATAATCAACAAATACAACCATGCCAAATAACCCTAATACAATTGATGGAACTGTTGCCAAACTTTCAGTGGACAACCTTATAAAACGTGTAAGCCAGGTATTTTTTGCATACTCGGAAAGATAAATAGCAGCTCCTATTGCTATAATCCCTGATACCCCCATAGAAAGGAACAGGATATAAAAAGTATTAAAGAGTTGTGGTCCAACTCCTCCTCCTGCTTCAATATCGCTAGGCATACCAAACAGAAAATGAAAGGATAGCACCGGGAGGCCTTTGTAGAGCATATAACCTATAAAACATACAAGCAACGCAATAAGAAAACATCCCACTGCCCACAAAACTACCTTGGCAATCTTATCTATGGTTCTTGGGTTCATATTTTCACCGCCTTATAAGTGCTTATTTTACGCACAATAGCGATCATAAGTATGGAAATTAGCAGAAGCACCAAAGCCATAAGGAATAAAGAATTCCCCCATGCAGAACCAAAAGGCGTATTACCCATTTCTACCACAATTTCACTAGGCAGCGTACTGGTGGGAGAAAACAGCGACTTGGCCATTTGAGGTGTATTGCCTATAACCATCTGCACAGCCATTGTTTCGCCAATAGCCCTAGCCATTCCCAGAACGACCCCAGTTATAATACCGGGGAGTGCTGTTGGCAGAACGATATGCCAAATAGTCTGCCAATATGTGGCACCCAAGGCGATGGAACCTTCTTCCAACGCTTGCGGCACCGCACTCAAAGCATCTGCTGAAATACTAATAACCGTTGGTAAAATCATAATGGAGAGAATAAAGGAGGCTGTAAAGATACCAAAACCTCCAGACACTCCAAATATGTGACGAACAGCAGGAACCACAACCGTTATGCCAATAAAACCATAAACCACTGAAGGGATTGCCATGTATAAATTAATGGCAGGCTGCATGATATTACGCATCCAACGTGGTGCTAATTTTGCTAAAAAAATCGCTCCCAACACCCCTAATGGACCACCAACCATTATAGAAAACAACGTAACCGCCAGGCTACCAACAATAAAGCTTAGAGCCCCAAATTTATCTGCGCCGGGGCTCCAATTAGAGGAAAAGAAGAATTCAAAAGGGCTTACATCACTAAAGGTTTTTAACCCTTGTTGACTTATAAAAATAAGTAAGGCAACTATGATTACGCCTAAAACACTAGCCGCGCTTATAAAAAGCCCATATACTAATTTATTGCTACGCATTCTGCTCATATTGTAGTTAGTCATATTTTTCTTTCCTCTTGCTAGAAGTTTTTATTCCTACTAATTATTTTTTAGGAAGTTTAGTGATAGGAATAAATCCTTGACTTTCAACATTTTTATTTTGGAATTCGGCACTTGTTACATAATCAATAAAGGCTTTAACCGCACCGGTGGCTTCACCTTTGGTAAACATTTTACCTGTTGTATAAACAGGGTATTTTCCATCAGTTACCGCTTGGATAGAATAAGCTGTTCCATTAAATTTCATTGCCTTTACGCTTGCGTCAACATAGGCCGCATCAACATAGCCAATGGCACCCGGTGTAGTGGCAATTGCTGAACGAACGGCGCCATTTGAATCTTGAATTACTGCATCATTGGTAAATTCCTGACCTTTGAGTACTACTGTCTCAATAGTAGCCCGAGAACCTGAAGATTTAGCGCGGTGGATAATAGTTATTTTTTGATCTTTACCGCCAACCTCCTGCCAATTGGTAATTTTCCCTGTCATAATGTCAACATATTGCTGTGTAGTCAAGTTATCAATAGCAACGTCTTTATTAACAATGAAAACGAACGGTATTCCAACTAAATCATGCCCAACAATTCCTTTATCCTTCAAATCAGCAGCAAGGCCAACATCTGAGTTGCCAATATTAACAGCACCTGAAGCCACTTGTTTTTGTCCTGTAAAAGAACCACCACCGGAAAGATTGATGGTTACTTTATCATGCAATTTATAAAACTCTTCTTGTCCTACCTTCAAAAGTGGCAACAAAGCCGTAGAGCCGGAAGCGGTTATCTTTCCTTCTACTTTAACAGCTGTATCAGTTGCTGCTTTTTTGTCTTGCGAACCACCACAACCTGCCAATATGCTCATACCAAGTACCAATGCCATTGCCAACAAACCTGTTTTCTTAAATGAATTTCTCATTTTTCATCCTCCATTTTTTTTAGTCTATGACCTGTAACTAAATAAACAACCCATTCTGCTAAGTTGGTAGCGTGATCACCAACTCTTTCCAGCCTTTGCACTATCTTATTAAGAGCAGTTCCTTGAGGAATATTATCTGCATCTTGCATCATATAGTGTAGAATATCATTCTTGCAAATATCGCATATATCATCAACTTGGTCGTCATTAGCAATAACTTCCATAGCTAGTTGTACATCTAAATTCACATAAGCCTTTAAAACATTTTGCACCATTTTTACAGTCAACCCGGCTATTTTGGGTATCTCTTCCAAAGGAGTTAACAAAGGTTCCTGCCCTATGCGGTGTACAATTTTAGCTATTTTTTTTGCGTGGTCACCAATCCTTTCCAAATCCGTTGTCATTTTGAGCGCTGTAGACAAAATTCGCAAGTCTTTGGCAATTGGCTGCTGTAAAGCAATAAGTTCCACCGTTCTATCTTCAATAGAAATCTGTAAATCATCAATGACGGCATCGCCAAAAATAACGCTAGCTGCCAAAGCTTCATCTTTAGTATCAAAAGCCTTAATAGCATTAAGCAAGGCCTCTGTAACTAAATGTCCCATTAAAAGCAAGTCTTTCTGAATATTTGCTAGATCCCGGTCAAAGTTTGCCCTTATTTCATCCATTTATCCAAACCTCCCCGTAATATAATCTTCTGTCCTTTGATCTCTTGGATTAGTGAATATTACCTTAGTTTCGTTACACTCCACCATCTCACCCAGTAAGAAAAAGGCCGTCATATCTGCTGCACGAGCCGCTTGCTGCATATTATGGGTAACGATAACGATTGTGTAGAGTTCTTTTAGCTCACTTAACAGTTCTTCTATTTTCATAGTAGAGATCGGATCTAGGGCAGAACACGGTTCATCCATCAAAAGGATCTCCGGTTCCACCGCTAAAAGCCTTGCAATACACAATCTTTGCTGCTGTCCTCCGGAAAGACCCATGGCAGATGAATGTAATCTATCCTTGACCTCATTCCAAAGTGCCGCTCCTTTTAAGCTTTTTTCTACTAGCTCGTCTAATATTTTTTTATTGGTTTCTCCATGTATTTTAGGACCGTAAACGATATTATCATAAATACTCATTTGAAAAGGATTTGGTCTTTGAAATACCATTCCCACTTTCTTTCGCAAGTCAACTACATCAGTTTTCGGTTTATAAATATCTTGCCCGTCCACACTTACATTGCCTGTAATACGTACCGTTTCTATTAAATCGTTCATCCTGTTCAAAGTTCTAAGAAAAGTTGACTTGCCGCAACCGGAAGGTCCTATAAAAGCTGTTACCCTATTTCTAGGAATATCCATATTGATATTTTTCAAAGCCTGATGCTCGCCATAATACAAGCATAAATTTTTAATTGCTATAGCGTTTTCCATATTTCCTCCTTTGACTTAAGCCCACTATAGCAAAATAAGGTTAAGATAAGATTATGCAATTGTTAAGTTTGTGTTAATATCTTCTTTCTTCGATTGTTTTTTTGTGTGTTAAAAGCTACAATAGACAAAATGGTATAATATTGTATTGTTTTACAAGACTTTATGGTTTTTTGTGGCAGCCAAAATAACTTGCAAAATAAAGCAAATATTTTAAGGGAGATGGTTAATATTCCTAAGATTCTTATAGTAGATGATGAAGAAAATATCCGAGCCCTTGTTCGCTTTAATTTAGAAAAAGCCGGCTACCAAGTAACAGAAGCTAGTAACGGCAAAAATGCCTTGGAAACAATTTCTGCAGACAGACCTGATTTAATAATTTTAGATCTTATGTTACCTATTATGGACGGTTTAGATGTTTGTAGAAAATTAAAAGGGAGTGCTATAACTTCCGCAATTCCTATAATTATGCTCACAGCTAAAAGTGATGAAGTTGATCGCGTAATCGGTCTAGAACTAGGTGCTGATGACTATTTAACAAAACCCTTTGGTTCAAGGGAGCTTCTCGCACGAATTAAAGCCGTATTGCGACGAAGTATTCTTCCTACCAATACAGCCAAAGAAATTCATTTTGGGGCTTTATTGATTAGCCTTACTAATTATGCCGCATATTTATCCGGTAAAAAATTAGAACTTACTCTCAAAGAATTTGAACTATTATGTCTATTGGTGCAGAATCCTAATCAAGCATTCAGTAGAGAAAAATTGTTAGAAAATATTTGGGGCTACGAATATTACGGAGACACTAGAACTGTAGATGTCCACATCAGACATCTACGAGCAAAATTAGAGGTAGCACCTGAAATAGCAGAGGCCATCGAAACTGTACGCGGTGTAGGATATCGCTTACATGCAAAAACATAAGGTGCCGGCTTACAAACCGGTGCCTTATGTTTTTATCACTAAATGTTGGATAATTTTAGCCCTAACATGCTATAATTATCCAATATTTGTGTCTTTATCAGCAATTATTTATCTGAAAAATCTAGAAAGGATGATAACCATGTATTATTTTACTAACGACTATAGCGAAGGCGCACATCCCAAAATTATGGAAAAACTTTGTGCCACTAACATGGAACAAACTAATACCTACGGGACTGATTATTACAGCTCCAATGCCAAAGAACTTATCAAAAAAGCTTGTGACCGTAAAGATATTGACGTACATCTCCTTGTAGGTGGAACTCAAACTAATTTAACCATTATTTGTGCAGCCTTGCGTCCTCATCAAGGAGTTTTTAGTACCGTACTCAGCCATATTAACACCCACGAGGCAGGGGCTATAGAACGCACAGGCCACAAAGTTTTGTCTTTGCCCACTCTAGACGGAAAAATTACTGCTAAGCAAATTGAAGAAAATTATTTGCAATATAAAAATGACCCAAACCGGGCCCATTGGGTACAGCCAAAAATGGTTTATATCTCCCAGCCCACAGAAATAGGCTCATTATATCATAAAGAAGAGTTAGAAAATTTATATGCAGTCTGCCAAAAATACGGTTTATATCTTTTTATTGATGGAGCACGTCTTGGTTATGGGCTAGCGGCAAAGGATAATAACCTTAGCCTTCCGGATATAGCTCGTCTCTGCGATGTATTCTACATTGGCGGAACTAAGTGCGGAGCCTTATTTGGTGAAGCCGTTGTTATTATAAACCCGCTATTACAAGAAGATTTCTTTTCTATATCTAAGCAAAGCGGTGCTATTTTGGCAAAAGGTCGTTTGTTAGGCATCCAATTTGAAACTTTATTTACTGATAATCTTTATGAAAATATTTGCCGTCATGGAATTAATATGGCCATGGAAATAAAAAATGCCCTTGATAACAAAAAGTTGCCTGTGGTATCTGAATCCACAACAAATCAGCAATTTCCTATATTCCCGAATACTATGCTAAAAAAACTTAGTGAAAAGTACATATTCGCACCTTGGGAAATAATTAATGCCAATAATACGGCTGTCAGAATATGTACCGGGTGGGCTACCCATGAGGCTCAAGTAATCTCCTTAATAAGAGATATTAAAACTTTATAAAAATATTCCTGTCTGTCATATTTTTTATTGACAACCTGGTTAGCCTATGCTAATATAACTAGTAGTTAGCGTGGGCTAACTTTTTTAGACCTGCAAATTGATTATTGATTATTCGGTGTTAAATTAGGAAATGAGGTGAAAATATGCCTTTAGTATTAGCTCCCGCAGGCCAAATTAATATTGTTAAAAGAATAGGCGGTACTGCAGAAATCAGGCAATTTTTAGAAACACTTGGGTTCATTGTTGGAAGCGCTGTAACTGTGATTTCTGAAAACAATGGTAACATTATCGTCAGTATAAAGAATTCCCGTATAGCAATTGGTAAAGAGATTGCACAAAAAATAATAATTTAGCACTTATCAGAAAAGGAGGCACACAAATGCTTACATTAAAAGCCGCAAAATGCGGCAATACAGTTACAGTAGTAAAGCTTCATGGGGTTGGTGCTACTAAACGCCGCATAATGGATATGGGAATTACTAAAGGTACCCCTATTTTTATACGTAAAGTCGCTCCTTTAGGGGATCCTATAGAAGTGAAAATCCGTGGTTATGAGTTATCTATCCGCAAAGAAGATGCTGAAATAATAGAAATACAATAATTTGCAGAGCTATTAAAAGCTCTGCAAAAAAATAAGCCGATGTTAGCTGGAGCTAACCTAGCGTGAAAGAAGGACTGAATTTATGGAATTTAAAATCGCCCTCGCAGGCAATCCCAATGTAGGAAAAACCACTCTTTTTAATGCGCTTACCGGGTCTAATCAATTTGTCGGAAACTGGCCAGGCGTCACCGTCGAAAAAAAAGAAGGTAAACTAAAAAAACATAAAGATGTCATCATTATGGATCTACCAGGAATCTATTCCCTTTCTCCTTACACATTGGAGGAAGTAGTTGCTAGAAATTATTTGATTACGGAACGGCCTGATGCTATTTTAAATATTGTAGATGGTACAAATCTAGAACGCAATCTCTATTTAACTACACAATTAACCGAACTTGGCATTCCTGTTATAGTAGCTATAAATATGATTGATATAGTTAACTCTACTGAAGAAATCATCCATACGAAAAAATTGGCAAAAGAACTTGGCTGCCCAGTAATGGAAATATCTGCAAAAACCGGTCTGGGAATCGCGGAGGTCGCAGAAGAAGCAGCCCATATTGCCAAACACCAAGTTATAACACAACCCCAGCACAGATTTTCAGGATGCGTGGAACACGCTCTGGCTCATATTGAGGAAGCTACTCAATTAAATATCCCTGAGTTTCAGCAACGTTGGTATGCTATAAAGTTGTTTGAACGTGACCCCAAAATTAAAGAAAGATTAAATCTCAGCGAAGAAGTAATCGCACATATAGAAAAAGATATCGTAAGCTGCGAAGAGGAAATGGATGATGATGCGGAAAGTATTATAACTAACGAACGTTATAATTATATTTCCTCTATTATTAATGAATGTAATGTTAAAAATACAGCTTCAACTCATACTCTTTCTGACAAAATCGATAAAATTGTAACTAATCGTGTCCTTGCGCTCCCTATTTTTGCTATAATAATGTTTTTGGTTTATTACATCTCGGTAACAACTGTAGGTTCTGAACTTACAGATTGGACTAACGACGTGCTTTTCGGTGATATTATACCGCCTGCGGTAGAAGGTTTTCTAGTTAGCGTCGGTTGTGCCGACTGGTTACAAAGTTTAATACTTGATGGAATTATCGCCGGTGTAGGCTCAGTTCTTGGCTTTGTTCCACAGATGTTCGTGCTTTTCACTTTTCTAGCCTTTCTAGAGGCCTGTGGTTATATGGCCCGTATTGCTTTTATTATGGATAGGATTTTTCGCAAGTTTGGTCTTTCCGGTAAATCTTTTATCCCTATGCTCATTGGGACAGGTTGCGGAGTTCCCGGCATCATGGCCTCTCGGACTATTGAAAATGACCATGATCGTAAAATGACTATTATGACGACCACATTTATTCCCTGTAGCGCAAAAATACCAATTATAGCCCTTATTGCCGGAGCCCTTTTTGATGGAGAATGGTGGGTTGCTCCCAGCGCTTATTTCATTGGCATTACTGCCATAATAGTTTCCGGAATCATTTTAAAGAAAACTACTATGTTTTCTAGCGAGCCCGCACCTTTTGTTATGGAGCTTCCACCTTATCATTTACCAACGTTCACTAATATTTGGCGCAGCGTTTGGGAACGTGGTTCAAGCTTTGTAAAAAAAGCAGGAACTGTTATCTTACTTTCCACTATTTTTGTGTGGTTCACCTCAAAATTCGGCATCGTAGATGGACAGATTAGTATGGTTGAAAATCTAAGCGACGGTTTCCTAGCCTCTATAGGTAATGCAGTCGCCTGGATTTTCACTCCTCTTGGCTGGGGAAATTGGCAAGCAACTGTTGCCGCTGTTACAGGCCTAGTAGCTAAAGAGAATGTAGTTGGTACTTTAGGCGTACTTTATGGGTTTGCCGACGTTTCCGAAGATGGTGCGGAAATTTGGGGAACGATGGCTCAGAGCTTTACTATCATTTCTGCTTACTCCTTTTTAGTTTTTAATTTGTTATGCGCACCTTGCTTTGCCGCTATGGGAGCAATCAGACGTGAAATGAACAATACTAAATGGACTTTGTTCGCCATTGGTTACCAAACCGGTTTTGCCTACGCCGTCTCCCTTTGCATTTATCAGTTTTGGACTTTTATTGCAACCGGGATTTTTAGTATAGGAACGGCTTTTGCCTTTATAATACTTGCTGGCTTTATCTACTTGTTATTTAGGCCCGCAAAGAAAAACGCTGACCTTAAGACTACACGCAGCGTTGCTGCTTAAAGGAGATGGAAATATTATGGCAACCTTCATTATTGCAACAATATTGGCAGTCATAGTTATTGCCATTATAATGAAATTAATTAGAGATAAGAAAAACGGTAAGACAAATTGCGGCTGCGGCTGCGGTTCTTGCCCCAATTCCGGTCTTTGTCACAAAACAGAAAATTAGGAGGATTATGATGAAAAAAACTTTAGCATTAGCCATGATGATGGCGCTGGGGGTAAGCGCCCCCGCCATGGCAGCAAACCCTTTTTCCGATGTTCCGACAGGTCATTGGGCCTACGCCGCTGTAGCCAAATTATCTGCCGCGGGGATTGTAGATGGGTACCCCGATGGCAGCTTTAAAGGCAATGAACATATGACCCGCTATGAAATGGCTCAAATTGTAGCCAGAGCATTAGCAAAAGGCGCAATAAATCCCAACGATAAGTTGGTTGCCGAATTCGCTGACGAATTAGATCAGCTAGGTGTTCGAGTTACTAAATTGGAAAAGAAATCTGATAATGTAAAAATTACCGGTGAAGCTCGTTATAGGTATTTTCATTCCAATAAAAAAACCTTAGGCGATGATGGCGACAGCAGCTTTGAAACTGATTTGCGTACTCGTTTGTCTTTTATAGGTGAAATTAATGACAATTGGAACTATACAGCTATGCTGGAAAACACCCAGGATTTTGGCAATAATAGTGGTGATGAGACTACCCTATTTAAACGCGGATATTTAGAGGGTAATATTGGCTCTGTAAAACTTAAAGCTGGGCGCTATGATGCCTATATGGCAGACGGGTTAGTATTAGACACTGACGGCGACAGCGTAGACGGTTTACAATTAGATTTCGGCCAGGACAAACTCAGCGGTACCGCTATGTATGGCAAACTCACCGATGACACAGATGCTAAATATTATGGATTAAGCTTGAAATACGATGCTGCTCCCATAGGTATTCACGGTGGTTACTATGAGTTAAAAAGCGATGACATTGACTCCTTCTGGAATACAAATAAACCAAGTGTCTGGAATGCCGGACTAGACGGCAAAATCGGTACAATAGGAATTACTGCTGATTATTTAAAGGGTAATACTGATAATCTTGATGGTGACAGCACCGGTTACGCCTTGGGACTATCTTGGGGTGAAGCCGATCCTGAAAAACCCGGCTCTGTAACCGTGTTTGCAAATTACTACAATCAACCACGTACAACCTTCTTCGCACATACTACTGATGCTGCCGTTTTTGATGATGCCTTAACCGGGTTCAAAGGCTATGGCGTAGGTATTGGTTACACTATTATGAAAAATACTGTCGCAACTGTGCAGTATTTTGATACCAAAGAAAAAGGTGGAGAAAATCGTAAAGATCAAAGAATTTGGTCTGATATAACCTTTACTTTTTAAATAACAGACTCTTTTTTCCCCCAATAAAAATAAACAACGTCAACTCATAGAGTTGGCGTTGTTTATTTTTGCCTTGCTAATAAGAATACCGTAGCTATAATACACGCCACTCCAATCATTTCTGCCAGGCCAAAATCAACATGTAATATAACCACCGCTAATAATACGGAAGATAATGGCTCTACAGAAGCCAATGCTCCTACTTCAGAAGCTTTTATATATTTTGTGCTGTCTAAATAGCAATAAAAAGCAATCAAAGTGCCAAATAAGATAAGTACAGTCATTCCAATCACCGTACCCAAATCCATAATACCGGTAAAAGGCCAGGGATGGAAAAAAACATTTATAAAAATTCCACCAATAAACATACTCCACCCAATAACCATGGTTGAAGAATAAGTTCTAAGCATATCTCCTGGGTAGAGTGTATAAAAAGCCATGGCAAAAGCGGAAAGTATGCCCCAGAACAAAGTCTGAGGTGAAATAGCTAAGGTATCCCAATTTCCCCTAGTAACTAAAAGATAAGTTCCCATTGTAGCCAAAAATACGGCTGCCACTTCTATTTTCCCAGGCAACCTTCTCGTTCGCAATAGTGCATAAACCAAAACTATAACCGGCATAAGATACTGCAAAACCGTTGCCGTCGCCGCATTACCATATTCAATTGCAATAAAATAACCATATTGCGTCATAAACATACCTATAATGGCATAGATTATTATTTTATAGCGGTAAGAGGGATGATGCCAAATAGCCCAAATATCTCGTCCGGCAAACTTATCATATATTAACATAATAAGACCGGCAACAATCATCCGAACCATAAGAAGCCATTCCGGTGTCAACTTTTTTTGTTCAAACAAATATTGCACCGCTGTCCCTGATGCTCCCCAGAGGGACGCCCCCACCAAAATCATATATATGCCCTTAGAGCGCAAATTTTGCAAAATACCTCACCTAAAATCTTTTGAATCGTTTCATAATATTCACTGCCTGATAATAGCCATCCACAGCAGCGCTCATAATGCCTCCTGCATACCCAGCGCCTTCACCTGCAGGGTAAAGTCCTTGATGGGTAAGTGACTGACCGTCCTGCCCTCTTAAAATGCGTACAGGAGCAGATGTTCTCGTCTCAACTCCTGTTAATAATCCATCAGAAGCAAATCCAGCTATGCGGCGTCCGAAGACTTTAATACCTGCACGCAAAGTAGCTGCCACATAATCAGGCAAAACTGTATCTAATGCGAATGGCACTAAACCCGGCTTATAAGTAGGTTGAAACCCCACTTGCAGCGAAGGTTCGCTATTACTCAAAAAACTTCTGATGTTTTGCCCGGGAGCCTTGTAAGTGCTTCCACCGGCAACATAGGCCAATTGTTCATATTTTCTTTGGAATTCAATACCGCCTAAAGGCCCTGTTCCAAAATCCTGTGGTCCAACTGTTACAACTAAAGCACTGTTTGCTATGCCTGAATCTCTTCCATACATACTCATTCCATTAGTAACCACGCCACCTATTTCTGATGTTGCCGCCACCACTTTCCCTCCCGGACACATGCAGAAAGAATAAGCCGTACGCCCATTGCTGGGTTCATGATGCACCAGAGCATAATCGGCAGTACCTAACTTAGGATGTCCAGCAAAATCACCATACTGGGCTCTATCAATTACGGTTTGATCATGTTCCACCCTTACCCCAATGGCAAAGGCCTTGGCTTCCATAGCTATTCCCTGCTCTAACAATTTTTCATAGGTATCACGCGCACTATGCCCGATAGCCATAATTACAGCATTTGTTACAATTTTATCGCCATTAAGAAGCTCTACCCCAACTACTTTCCCAGCTTTAAGGATTAGGCCCTTTACTTGACTGTTATAGAATATTTCTCCACCAAATTCTTCAATTTGTCTCGCCAAATTACTCACCATAAGGCGCAATTTATCTGTTCCCACATGTGGCTTTTGCTCATAAAGGATTTCTTCAGGAGCCCCGGCTGCTACAAAAATTTCTAGGATGGAACTAACAATAGGATCATTTATTCTTGTAGTTAATTTACCATCAGAAAATGTTCCTGCACCACCCATACCAAATTGCACATTGCTTATGGGATTAAACTCACCTGTTCGCCAAAAAGCATCTACATCTTCTACCCGCTCTGCCAAACATTTTCCCCGTTCCACTAATAAAGGTTTATAACCTCGTTTAGCTAGTTCCAATGTGGCTATTAATCCAGCGGGTCCCGCCCCAATAACCACAGGACGCTCGCATAATTCTTCGCTACCACAAACTAATTTATCTCGCTTTAATTCATCCATTTTGCTGATATTTTTATCTTGTAAAATCGTGTCCAACTTTTTACCGCTTACAGCCAAATCCAAAGACAGGTGGTAAACTAAACAAATATTATTTTTGCGGCGAGCATCTATTGCACGCCGCAAAACTTTTATATCACCAATATTTCCCTTATCAATATTGAATTTATGTGCCAATATTTCAGCTAAGCTATGCTCATTTGTAATTCCTACCCGCAAGTTATTTAATTTTAATAACATATCTCACTCCGCTTTTTTCAATTTTATTTCTACTATTACATTGTGTGCTTCTGCCAAAACCTTATCAGGAATATTTAACGGCATCTTTAATTCTACATCTCCGGTTAATTTATCCAAAACCACCGGTGCTGTTTTTATTTCCGTCAAATTATTTATTAGTTTTGGTTCAGCGGTTAGTTTTACCGTATCTGGGTTAATAATTATTTTATCTACTTTTAGCCCAGCAGGTAATTTGCCTGACAAATCTACCGTAATTGGGAATGATTTCGTAGCTAGTTGCTTTAGCACTTCTACAGAAACATGAACTTTTGAAGGTTCAACCTTTATATCATACATTTCACGGCCGTCCTTGCTTACAGCTACTACTGCTGCTTCATCCTCAAAGTTTTTATCTTTATTACTAATATCAATCAAAACTACTACTTTACCCACTTCGGCAATACGGCTGCTGGCCCCTTGAACTGTAGCCTTTAGAGGATACAAATTCATTTTCCCCACGGTAACGCCTGAATTAGGCACACCAACAATACGAGGTTCTATTTCTAAAGTACGCTCACCTACTGTATCAAGGTTCAATTGCAGGATACTAGGGCTTATTTCTATTATTTCGCCCTTAGGAGTCTTCCCCTGCACACTATAGGTGCCAAGGCCTTTTACTGCCCCGCTAAAATCTACAAATGCTTTAAGGGAGCTTTCTGATATTGTTGCCACTTGTGACCTCTGCCCGCTGACCTTAATTTTTACATTTTCAGGAAAATCGTGAACAACCATATCAGAAGCCAGGTTTTCTTTAGTTAAAGTAACTAAAAAGGTACGAGTGGTAAAAGGGTTCTGTTCATTCATTACATATAACCATAAGGCACAAGCAACCAAAAGTGCCATAATTCGCACTACCCAAGAATTGCCCTCGCCATTATTTTTTCCCATTCTTCTTCTCCTCCCCTTTGGCTTTTGTATCTTCGCCTTTTGGAGTCCCCTTAAGCTTGAGCAAAATGCTGTCCTTCCAATTTAGCATTGGTTTACTCATAGCGGGGCGCAAGATATTCTTTATATCTTGATGAGTTAAATAACGTTGCAAACTCCCACTGCGTGCTAAAGAAATAGTGCCGGTTTCTTCGCTAATGACCAAAACCAAAGCATCGGATTGTTCGCTAAGACCAATTGCCGCACGATGTCTGGTTCCTAATTCTTGGCTAAGGTTACGAGCCTCTGTCAAAGGCAATAGGCAGCCGGCAGCAATAATACGATCTCCTCTAATAATAACTGCTCCATCGTGAAGAGGTGTATTAGGTATGAAGATATTTTCAAAAAGCTGAGTAGTAATAATGCCATCAACTTGGATACCAGTCTCAATGTAATCGCTTAATCCTGTCTCACGTTCAAAGACAATAAGTGCGCCAATTTTGTGTCTGGACATATCATCTGCGGCTGTAGCTACTGCCTCCAGCATATCTTCTACCTGCAGCTCATTTAACACAGTGCTTTTCCTGAAAAGTTTACCTCGGCCGATTTGTTCCAGAGCTCGACGCAATTCCGGCTGGAAAACCACAGGTAATGCTACCATAACAACTGTCATACTTTTTTCTAATAACCAATTAATAACATATAAATTTAACCATTTGCTAACCAATGTGGCAGCAAACAATACTAATAAACCTTTTACTAAGGATGCCGCTCTTGTGTTTTTGAGCATTTGATAAAGCTTATTCAAAAAATATGCTACAACGATAATGTCTAAAATGTCCAATATACTTACTGTATAAAGAACACCTTGAATTTGTCCTAACAAAAACATCACCCTCCGCCTTTTATATCTTAAATTACATTATACAAAAGTTTTACAGCTCTTGTCACCCTTTTTCCTATAAAGTTATGGGAAAAAATAAAAAACCGGTCCATAAGAACCGGTTTTGAGCAAGTTTTCTTATATTTGCTTACATAATACAGCGATTGCTTTTTTTTGTCCTTGTAATATTTTTTTGCCCTTAATAAGCTGTTTAGCATTTTCACTAAAAGCGGGCCCACCATAGGAAGTCCTGGCTGCAACGCAATTTTCCGGCTTCAAGGCCTCCAATAAATCAACCTCAAAGAGTTCGGAAAACTTTTTGTATTCCGCCAAAGAAATTTCCGGTAGGAACTTCTCTTTAGAAATGGCATAGGCTACGCATTTTCCTACAACCTCGTGAGCCTGTCTAAAAGGTAAGCCCTTGCGCACTAAATAATCTGCCAAATCAGTCGCATTAGAGAAATCATGATGCACTGCTTCCGCCATACGCTCCACATTAACAGTCATAGTTAAAAGCATATCGCGATAAACCGCTAAGGAAAATTTCACAGTATCAATAGCATCAAACAATCCTTCTTTATCCTCTTGCAAATCCTTATTATAGGTTAATGGCAGCCCTTTCAAAGTTACCAACATAGCTTGCAAGTGGCCATAAACACGGCCTGTTTTCCCTCTTACGAGCTCGGAAATATCCGGGTTCTTCTTCTGTGGCATCATGGAAGATCCTGTAGCAAAGGCATCATCTAGTTCAATAAAACCAAATTCCGTACTAGACCACAGGCATATTTCTTCGCTCAAACGGGATAGATGCATCATAAGAATCGATGCGAATGACAAGAATTCCAAGATATAATCTCTATCACTAACGGCGTCCATGCTATTAGCATAAACCTCGCCAAAATTCAATTCCTCAGCAACTTGAAATCTGTCAATAGGGAAAGTTGTTCCGGCAATTGCACCGGCACCTAAAGGCATAATATCAGCACCAGCCCATACTCCTTGCAAACGGCGGAAATCTCTTTGTAACATATTAAAATAGGCTAACATGTGGTGAGCAAAGGTAATTGGCTGAGCGCGTTGTAAATGAGTATACCCCGGCATTAATGTCCTATCATGTTTTTGGGCTACAGTTAACAGGGCTTCTTCAAAATTTAGCAAAAGCTCCCCGATCTCTGTAACTTCACGCTTCATATACATATGCATATCTAAGGCAACTTGATCATTACGACTGCGTGCGGTATGAAGTCTCGCACCGGCACTTCCAATTGCTTTAGTTAACCGGGCTTCTACATTCATATGAATATCTTCCAAAGAAACCTGAAATTCAAACTTACCGGCTTCAATATCAACTAAAATTTTTTTTAACCCCTGAACTATTTCTTTACCGTCAGCTTCAGGGATTATACCCGTGCGTGCAAGCATATTGGCATGGGCAATGCTTCCCCTAATATCTTCATGATATAGGCGTTTATCAAATTTGATGGATGCATTAAAAGCATCCACCAATTCATTTGTATTTTTACTAAATCTTCCGCCCCAAAGCTTTACCATTATTTTAGCTTCCCTTGTTTCATCATAGCACGTACTGTTAATGGCAGCCCAAACAAGGTAATAAAGCCTGTTGCGTCAGCCTGATTATAAACTTCGTCAGCGCCAAAAGTTACATATTCTTGGCTATACAAGGAGTATGGTGACTTAGCACCGGCACTAATTACATTACCTTTATAAAGTTTCAGGCGTACAGTACCTGTCACGGTTTTTTGAGTTTCATCGACAAATGCTTGTAATGCTTCGCGCAAAGGAGAGAACCACATACCATTATAAACTAACTCTGCATATTGCACTCCAATTAGCTCTTTGTAGTGGTTAGTAGCACGATCTAAGCATAAATTTTCTAATTCATTATGCGCATAATAAATTATAGTTCCGCCAGGAGTTTCATAAATACCACGGCTCTTCATTCCTACCAAGCGATTTTCTACCATATCGCAAATACCGATACCATTGCGAATACCGATTTCATTCAAAGTTTCAACAACCTTAGCAGGAGAAAGCTTTTTGCCGTTGACTGCAATAGGAACTCCTTCTTCAAATTCCAATTCAACATATTCATCTTTATCAGGGGCCTTTTCAGGAGTATTAGTAACAATGAATAAATCGTCCTTAGGTGCATTCCATGGATTTTCTAAATCAGAGCCTTCGTGGGACAGATGCCACATATTACGATCCATGCTATAGTCACGTTTCTTAGTTACAGGCACAGGAATATTATGTGCTGCGGCATAATCAATAGCATCTTCCCGAGAACGTATATCCCATTCACGCCAAGGAACAATAACTGCCAATTGAGGAGCCAAGGCATGAACTGAAAGTTCAAAGCGAACTTGGTCATTGCCCTTACCTGTAGCACCGTGTGCAACTGCGTCTGCACCTTCTTTAAGAGCAACTTCCACTAATTTTTTTGCAATTAGGGGGCGAGCAAAAGAAGTCCCTAATAAATATTTCTTTTCATAAACAGCACCGGCTTTAACAGTAGGCCAAACATAATCAGAAATAAATTCTTCTTTCAAGTCAAGAATATAGCATTTACTAGCACCGGATTTAATAGCCTTGTCATGCACAGGATTCAACTCGTCTCCCTGTCCTAAATCCGCAGTAACAGCTATAACCTCACAGTTATTATAGTTCTCTTTTAGCCAAGGAATTATTACCGATGTATCAAGTCCTCCGGAATAAGCTAATACTACTTTCTTAATGTCTTCTTTTTTCATTAGATACAGCCTCCTGTTTTTTATAATATTACAAAATATTTACACAAAATAATAATCTAGCCTAGCTATACTACCATTTTGTTTTTACAAGGATTCATCACTCATTAAGAGTGCCATAATTGCTTTTTGTACATGTAAGCGATTTTCTGCTTGATCAAAAACAGCTGATTGCGTACCTTCTATAACGTCTTCGGTTATTTCTTCTCCACGATGAGCCGGTAAACAATGGAGAACCATGGCATCATGTCTTGCTAAGGCCAACAACTCACTATTAATTTGATACCCGCCTAAGGCTTTCTGACGCATTGACTTTTCTGCTTCTTCCCCCATTGATGTCCAAACATCAGTATAGAGAACGTCTGCGCCTTTTGCCGCCTTAAATAAGTCTTCTTCTACGGTAATCTTACATCCTGTTTGACTAGCATCTTCTTGCGCTTGTTTTACTATTTGCGGGTTAGGCTGATACCCTTTAGGAGACGCACAAACCATGTTCATCCCCACTTTTGCAGCTGCAAACATCAAGGAATGGGCCATGTTGTTACCGTCTCCCACATAGACCAATTTTCTACCTTTCAAAATTTCTTTATATTCTTGAATAGTAAACAAATCCGCTAATGCTTGGCAAGGATGTAAAAGATCAGTTAACCCGTTAATAACGGGAACTGTAGCATATTTGGCCATTTCTATAACAGAATCATGTGAAAAGGTTCTAATCATGATGCCATCTACAAACCGTGACAACACCCTTGCTGTATCACGTACAGGTTCACCACGCCCCACTTGCGAAGAAGAATCGTTTAAATAAATAGGATGTCCCCCTAATTGGTGAAATCCCGTTTCAAAAGATACCCTCGTTCTTGTTGATGCCTTGGAAAAAATCATGGCCAAGGTTTTGCCCTTTAAATATTCATGTGACTCGCCATTTTTTTGTTTGCGTTTCAACTTTGTCGCTACATCCAAAATTGTTGCAACTTCCCCGACTGATAAATCGTGAATCGATATTAAGTCTTTATTTTTCAGTCCCATGCGCTGTGCCTCTCACTCTATTAAAATTCTTTCAAGACCTCTTTGAATACAATCATTAAAGCGTCTATTTCTTCTTTACTTATAATTAGTGGCGGTACTAAACGAATAACATTACCTGCAGTACAGTTAATAATCATTCCACGTTCCAAACAACCCTTAACAATTGGAGCACCAGGTTTTGTGAGCTCCATACCTAAAATAAGGCCTCTTCCTCTTATTTCTACTATTTTATCGGGGAATTGTTTTTGCAGCTTTTCTAATTCCACTTTGAAATAGGCTCCTGTTTCAGCAGCTACTTGGTCTAATTTCATTTCTTTCATAGTAGTTAATGACGCATATGCGGCTGCACAAGATAATGGATTCCCGCCAAAAGTACTGCCATGGTCCCCAGGTGCAAATACATGTGCCAACCGTTCAGTTGTAACAAAAGCTCCCATAGGGAAACCTCCGCCTAATGCTTTGGCCATGGTCATTACATCCGGACGAGCTCCACTATGTTCCCAGGCAAACCATTTTCCGCTGCGGCAAATACCGGACTGAATTTCGTCAAACATCAACAAAGCATCGTATTTATCACAAAGTTCCCTAGCCTTAAGCAAATACTCATTCGTTGGTACATGTACACCGCCCTCGCCTTGAATAGGTTCCAGCAAAACGCCACAAACATCTTCGCCCATGGCTTCTTCTAGAGCCTTACTATCACCGTATGGTACGTATTCATAACCAAGGGGCAAAGGACTCAGGCCTTCATGATAATGGTCTTGGCCTGTGGCCGTCAATGTCGCCATTGTTCTGCCATGAAAAGAATGTACAGCCGAAATAATTCTAAACTTTTTGGGACTTTTGGCCACCCCATATTTTCTAGCCAACTTTAAAGCCCCTTCATTTGCTTCAGCTCCACTATTGCACAAAAAAACTCTTTCAAAACCAGATACTTCACTAAGCACTTTAACGGCCTTAGCTTGGATTTCTGTATAATATAAATTAGAGCTATGGATAATCTTACCTGCTTGTTCACTTATAGCCGCAACTATAGCCGGATGAGCGTGTCCCAAACCATTTACAGCAATTCCTGCCAAAAAATCCGTATATTCTTTGCCCTCCGCATCATATAATTTAGATCCCTTACCGTGATCTAAAGCAATTTGATTTCTGCTAAATACAGGCAAATAGTATTTATCTGTTTGTTCAATAATCTCTTTAGTATTCAATGTCATACCCCTCACTATTTAAAAATTTTTAGAGACAGCCCATAACTCGTAAACTTCCCTAAATGCTGCGGACTATTGTTTTACAACTTCAGTGCCAACACCATCATCAGAAAAAATTTCCATAAGTATGGAATGCTCTTCACGTCCATCAATAATATGGGTTTTTTTAGCGCCACCGCTTAAAGCTGTTATACAAGCCTTTACTTTTGGTATCATGCCACCATCAATTTTGCCGCGTACAATGAGTTCCTGAGCTTTTTCAAAGGTTAAAGTTGAAATAAAAGAACTTTCATCACGATAATCAGAATAAATGCCCTTTACATCAGTCAATACTAAAAGCTTTTCTGCTTGCAAAGCGCCGGCAATTTCACCCGCAACGCTGTCTGCGTTAATATTATAGGTTTCTCCGTTTGTTCCTACGCCTGTGGGTGCAATAACAGGTATAAAATCATTATCTAAAAGCACATTAATAAGTGATGTATTAATATGTTCAACATTACCAACATAACCAATATCCACTAGATTAACCTCACCATTTTCATAAACATCAGCCAAATGTTTCTTTGCCTGTATTAAACTAGCGTCTTTACCGTTAAGGCCAACAGCGTTTCCACCCAAAAGATTAAGTCGGGCTACCAAATCGGTATTTATTTTCCCTACTAGAGCCATCTCCGCTAAACCTACGCTTTCGGCATCGGTTACGCGCAACCCACTAATAAACTGTGTTTGCTTTCCTGCCTTTTGCAACATAGAAGTAATTTCAGGCCCACCTCCATGAACTACTATGGGGCGCATACCAGCACATCGCAAGAAAACGATATCCTGCAAAACTTTATTTTTAATGTCATCGTTCAGCATAGCGTTCCCACCATACTTTACAACAACCGTCTTTCCCTTAAAATCGCGTAAATAGGGCAAAGCTTCAACCAAAGTATTAATCTGTTCGCCTTTAATTTGCATTATCATAACCTCCTAAAATTCTATTTGAGAAATCGAAGATTGTCTACATTATATCATGTGTGATATTCTCCATTTATTTTTACATAATCATAGCTGAAATCGCATGTCCAAACTGTGGCCTTTTCTTTACCTACAGCCATATCTACAGTGATACTTATATCATGTTCAGCCATAATCGGCCTTAACTCATCTAAGGGTACGTTAACGTTCATGCCGTTTTCCACTACACGCCTACTTCCGATACTAAGATTTGTATGAGCCGCATCCATAGCCGCTCCGCTGTAGCCTGCCGCACAAAGAATACGTCCCCAATTAGGGTCTTCTCCAAAAAAGGCTGTTTTAACCAGAGGGGATTTAGCAATAGCCATGGCAGCTGCCTTAGCGTCAGCAAAGTTTGCCGCACCCACAATGTTGACTTCCATAAATTTAGTGGCACCTTCACCATCATGAGCAATCATTTTAGCTAAATCCTGCGCCGTCTGCAAAAGGGCTTGGTAAAGCACCTTATAATCAGGATGTTCTTCGGAAAAAACTATTTCATTTTCGGCTAAGCCATTGGCTAGAACTATCATACTATCGTTAGTGCTGGTATCTCCATCAACGACTACCATATTAAAAGATTTATCTGCCACGGCCTTAACCATCCGCTTTAAAAGATCCGGTGCAACTGCCGCGTCAGTTGTAATATAAGTAAGCATAGTAGCCATATTGGGATGAATCATACCTGCCCCTTTTGCAATTCCGGCAATAATGGACTTTTTCCCGCCAATTTCGAATTCATAGGCCACTTTTTTTATAAAGGTATCTGTAGTTTGAATGGCAAGAGTCGCGCTTTCGCCCTCCTCAACACTTAATCGTTGGACAGCGCCAGCAATACCCGCCTTTACTTTATCCATCGGTAAGAAGTGACCAATAACGCCGGTAGAACAAACAAAAATGCTCTCAGGTTCAATATCCAAAAGTTCCCCGGTTATTTCCTGCATAGCTTTGGCATCAAGCATTCCCTGCTCGCCGGTACAAGCATTAGCACAACCTGAATTTACAACGATAGCTTGAGCGTCAGGTCTCTTATTTACTTCGCGGCTAACCAAAACGGGTGCCGCACAAATTTTGTTTTGGGTAAAAACGGCTCCTGTTGCTGCCGGTACCGTACTCATAATAACTGCAACATCATAGTTACCACTTGCTTTAATCCCTGCTTTTACGCCTGCGGCCACAAACCCTTTAGGTGCGGTAAGCCATCCCTCTATTTGCTTCATTATTTCATTTCAACTCCTTAAGGATAAATTGGTAATTGAGTAAGCCCTGTATTTTCTTTTAAGCCAAACATAACGTTCATATTTTGTACTGCCTGCCCTGCCGCGCCTTTAACTAAATTATCTAGCACAGTCATAGCAATAAGGCGATTAGTGCGTTTATCTATTTGCCAGCCCAAATCAACATAGTTAGACGCTCTGATATTTTTAATCTCAGGGCAAACTCCCCGGCCTCTTATACGGACAAAGAACTCACCTTGATACATATCTCTGTATGCTTTCTCTATCTGCTCAGCAGTCACTCCTGGTTTAATATCTGCATAGCAAGTAGCTAAAATCCCGCGATCTACAGGAAGCAGATGTGGTGTAAATTGAATCACAACCGGTTTTTTCGCAAACTCTGAATATATTTGCTCTATTTCCGGCGTATGACGATGAGTTCCCACTCCATAAGCGTGAAAATTTTCATTTACGGCGTAATACATGCTCCCAGCTTTTAGGCTTCTGCCTGCCCCTGTAGTACCTGATTTAGCATCTATAATAATCCCCTTAGTCTCAATAAGCCCCGCCTTTAGCATCGGTACCAATGCTAAAATGCTGCAAGTCGTGTAACATCCTGGATTAGCTACAAGCTTTGCATCTTTAACTTTATCGCGGTACAATTCTGTCAAACCATAAACAGCATGCTCTTCTGGGTCCTCATGCTTAACATTGTACCATTCTTCAAATACTTTATAATCTCTAAAGCGATAATCACCGCCTAGATCAATTATCTTAGTTGGACTATTGTGCAATTCCTTACAAATTTTCATGGCATGCCCATGGGGTAAAGCAATAAAAATAACATCACTTTCCTCAGCAATTTTTTTAATGTCCTGCATACTCTCCAAATGTTTTTTTATACGATTTGCCAAATGAGGGTAAATATCTGCAATATTTTCACCGGTACTACTCTCAGACGTAATATTCGCTATTTCAACATCAGGATGCCCATCCAATAAACGTAACAATTCAGCTCCGGCAAACCCCGTCGCTCCTATTACACTTGCCTTCATTTTATCCCCCCCCTTATAATATTTCAGTATTATACATCTTTTCTGCATAATATTGCAATACTTTTTTATTATTTTTCCCTTTTTTATTATTTTCTTTCTCTCAGGCAGCGTCTGCTGTGCTTTCTTGTTTTATTGTTCATGCATAATATATGTATAAACAACTATGTTATATGAGAAATACATCCCTAACATGTAAGGTAATTTTACTACTATTAGAGGTAATAAGCAAAAGTTTTTTGCTCAAAAGATTGCGCTGACCCTGTATCCACCTAAGATACAATCTACCTATTGCTAAAATGTGGCTTTTTTCGCCATTTTCGAGTAAAATAGATGAGTAGCTAAATGTTTTATTTGTGGCATTTAGAGCCAGCATAGCTGACAAGGGTGTCGTAATGCGCGCCCCTTCAAGGAGGTAACGATGAAAAAATTTATCTGCCTAATGCTCTGTTTAAGTGCCTTCGTTATGTGGTGGGCTACCTTACCTGTAGATCATTCTGGCAAAAATACAGCAGTTAACCAAAACGCTATCCTGACCACAGAGAAAGGGTCTATAAAAAAAACTGTCCTAGGCTTTTTGCCCCAAGAAACCAGCTGGCCAAAACCAGTAAGAATATTCTGGCAAGCTTCTCATATTAAGGAAACTTCACAAAATAAAGTTGGTAAAAACAATTGGGTTCCTTTGAACCAAATTCCTAAAAATATGCAAAACGCGCTTATAGTTGTGGAAGACAGACGTTTTTATGAACATCACGGAATTGATATGGACGGCGTTATTCGCGCCTTGTTAGTTAACATACAAGCTGATGATATTGTTCAAGGCGGCAGTACTTTGACACAACAACTAGTAAAGAATACGCTTTTAGATTCCGAACAATCTATGGAGCGCAAAGTTTGGGAGGCTTTCTTGGCCTTATTAGTTGAGAGTCAAAATAGTAAAGAGGATATTTTGGAAATGTATTTAAATACTACTTATTTTGGTGCAGGAGCCACCGGTATAAAAGAAGCAGCAAACACATATTTTGGAGTTCAGCCTGCAAAATTATCTTTGGCAGAAAGTGCAACTTTAGCAGGGCTTCCCAATGCCCCCAGCGCACTAAATCCTTATGATAATCCCGATGGCTGCAAACGCAGGCGTAACATTATATTAAACTTAATGGCCAAGTATGGCTATACAGGTTCTGTGGAAGCACGTTCTTCTATTAACGAACCAATTACGCTTGTCGGCCAAGATTAAAGAGTAAAAACTAAAAGAATAAATAAAGGGCAGCACTTCATCACGGAGTCCTGTCCTTTATTTATTTTAGCATATCATTCATTATTTTCTTATAAGTTTCCACACCTGGCTGATTGTAAGCATCAACATCGGCCATTTCGCCCTCATAAGCGATGCTAAGCATTAAAAAGTACATTAGTTGTCCCAAATAATATGGCGTTAATTGAGGCAAATAATAGGTAGCATTGAAACGATTGTCCTCGTTCAAAGCCTGAGCATTTGCCGCCAGAGCAATTCTAAGGGCTTTATTTACATCAAGGCCCTGATACTTAGCATATGCAGCAATTTGAGGAAAAGGATTTGTAACAACAGTAGTTCCCTTGCTCCCACCAATTTCCACAAACTGAATAACTTTATTACGCCGCCCATCTTGATGTTGCTGTGTCTGGGCGTGCATATCCAAAGTTCCTACAGCAGCAATGGGAGTCCGGCCATAATTAACTTCAAGGCCCTGCCTATTGAACCTTTTTCCTAACGATTCTGCCAAAAGTTGTACATACCACTCAGAAAGAGATTTTAACTTCATAGCATAGGGCATAAAAACCTCTAAATCGCAACCATATTTTTCACTACTAAGATATTTTAATGCTGCGTTTAAGAGTGCCGGGTTCTCCTCCACTGCTTTACTTAAACACTGATTTTCCATATCTTTAGCACCTTCTAGCACGGCCACAATGTCCATGCCAATGATAGCACCGGCAATAAGTCCTGGCTCAGACAACACACTAAAACGGCCTCCTACGCCCTCATGAATAGGAAAAGTGCGCCAATTATTTTCTATGGCCAAGGTTTGCAATGGCCCTACTGCGCTAATATCTGTTACTACAGCTACATCTACAGAGAATAATTCAGGTAAAGTTTTAAGCCGTTCATAAAAAAATAAAAATGCCGTAGTTGTCTCTAACGTGGTTCCTGATTTTGAGATGGGAATAAGCATAATACGCGTCTTACCTTGATGAGCAAACTTTTTATTACCAGCCTGACGTTTCAATTCAGCCAACAATTCCTCATATTGGCAGGCATCTACATTATTACCGCTAAAGTAAACTTGCGGAAATCCCTTGCGTTCTTTATTAGTACGTTGATTCCAATATGCCCCGGCGTGCACATCAAAAAGCACTTTACTGCCCAAATACGAACCACCTATGCCAAAAAATACTACCACGTCAGTACTATTCCAAATGTCTTTACTAAAATTAATTAGTCTGGCAATAGAATTCGGCGTATTGGGGTGAGTATTTTCTATAAAGGGCAAAGTTGTAAAGAGCACATGTTCAAGGCCACCATCTTTAGAATAATGTCCCTTACAGATGCCGGTGGTTCTAATTTTCTCCACGCCTGTCACAGCTTGAGCTATTTTCCCCTGTATTTCCGGGAAATCCGTTATTTTAATACGTCTATTTCCCAACATATTGGAATAATCAAAGACAAAACCAGATTCCAATTCCACTCTACCCTTAAATATCATAATACACTCCCAATGTATAAGTTTATTTCACTATAGTCTTTAAATAGCTAAGAAAAGCATCATGTAACTCCGGCCGTTTTAAAGCCTGTTCTACGGTAGCCTCCAAGAAACCTTCTTTATCTCCTACATCGTAACGCCGTCCTTCAAAATTATAAGCTAACATTTGTTGCTGCTTAGCTAATACTCTAAGGGCATCTGTTAATTGAATCTCTCCGCCTTGTCCAGGTTTTGTTTTCTCCAATATTTCAAAAATATCCGAACTAATAATATATCTGCCGAGTACGGCTAAATGAGATGGAGCTGCCGCTTGCGTAGGCTTTTCCACCATATCTCCTACTTCCCATGTGCGCATGTCTATCTGCCGTATGGGAGAAACTATACCATAGCTTGAAACCTTGCTCTCCGGAACTTCCTGTACTCCCAAAACTGTTGCTCCCGTTTTATTGTACACTTCAATAAGTTGCTGCAAGCATGGTTTCTTCGCATCCACTACGTCATCGCCCAAAAGCACAGCAAAAGGTTCTGTTCCCACAAAATCTTTAGCACACAAAACAGCATGGCCTAATCCCATGGGCTCTTTTTGACGAATGTAATGTAGGTTTATATCGGAAATTTTTCTTACCATCTCTAATAAATCAGTTTTTTTATGCTTCTCTAAGTTAAGTTCTAGTTCAATGGAACGGTCAAAATGGTCTTCAATAGACCTTTTGCTCCGACCTGTTACAATCAAGAATTTCTCAATACCGGATTCTATTGCTTCTTCTATTATATACTGGATAGTAGGTTTATCCACTATTGGCAGCATTTCCTTCGGCTGGGCTTTTGTGGCCGGTAAGAATCTAGTGCCAAGACCTGCCGCAGGTATTATAGCTTTTCTTACTTTTGTAAACATATAATTACTCAACTCCTATTCTACTTCTATACCTTATTATTTTAGCATAAAGGATACACTTGTGCTACAAAAAAAACCACAAGCATATGCTTGTGGTTTCAAAATCAATGTTATCTCTTGCTATATTGAGATGCTTTTCTTGCCTTCTTCAAACCATACTTGCGACGCTCTTTTTCACGAGGATCACGAGTTAAAAGTCCAGCCTTTTTCAAAACAGGGCGGAATTCTTCGTCAATTTTCAATAACGCACGAGCAATGCCATGACGAACAGCGCCTGCTTGCCCTGATATGCCACCACCGTCAACATTTGCTAAAACATCATATTTGCCTAAAGTTTCAGTTGCTTCAAGTGGTTGACGTACAATTAGCTCCAGTGTTTTCAAACCGAAGTATTTGCTCAATTCGCGATCGTTAATTGTAATATTGCCTTCACCCGGAACCAGGCGAACACGTGCAACAGAACTTTTACGACGACCGGTTGCATCATAAGTAACTTTTGCCATTTATTTGCTCCTCCTCTCCGGATTAACGGATATCAATTTCCAGAACTTCTGGTTTTTGTGCTTCATGGGGATGTTCAGATCCCTCATATACATGTAATTTAGTATAAATCTGGCTGCCAAGACGATTTTTAGGAATCATGCCTCGAACCGCGAGTTCAACCATTTTCACAGGGTTCTTTGCTAATAATTCTCCAGCTTTGGTATAAGTGGCACCACCAAGATAACCGGAATGACGGAAATAAATCTTTTGTACTAGTTTTTTGCCTGTAAGTTTTACCTTTTCAGCATTAATAACAATAACATGATCACCAGTATCCATATGAGGTGTAAAAGTTGGTTTGTGTTTTCCGCGGAGAACCTTTGCAACTTCAACGGCCATACGACCTAGAGTTTTGTCGGCAGCGTCAACGATAAACCATTTACGTTCTATAGTAGACGGTGTAGCCATATATGTTTTCATCCTTATTCCTCCTATTGAATTAAATATGTACCTGTGATGAGAAACTTTGCGGTATCTCGGGGCTAACGAAATCACCTCAAAGTGATACTAATATATTGTAAACATCTTTACTGTTTTTGTCAAGAAAAAAGCATTAAAAATTCTGTAAACTGCCTTTTTTAAAAAAATAAAGCACATTTATTGACATATCTTCAAAAAGAGTTACAATAGTCTTAACTAGTGCACATTTATTATTAATAGTGTATGCTAATTAAACAGGTAAAAGAAAAGAGGGGATTTTATATGCAAAAAGATTTACTGCAAAAGGAATATCAATTGTACAGAAATGGTGGATGGCATCCAGCAAGTAACGGTGCCACATTTAAAGCTACCTGCCCTGCTAACGGTGAGGAACTATCAACTTGTGCCGAAGCTACTGCTGAGGATGTTGATCAAACAGTAAAAGATGCTTGGAACGCTTGGGCTACTTGGAAGAACACTACGCCAACTGAAAGAGCTGCTCTTTTGTGTAAAATTGCCGACGTTATTGACGCTAACGCAGAACGTTTAGCCATGATTGAAACCATGGATAATGGCAAAGCTCTTCGTGAAACGACCTTAATTGATATTCCTATGGCTTCAGACCATTTTCGCTATTTTGCTGCTGCAATCCGTGCAGAAGAAGGAACTGTTAATATGATTGACAACAATACAATGAGTATTGTTATAAGAGAACCTATCGGCGTTGTTGGACAAATCGTACCTTGGAATTTCCCATTCCTAATGGCTGCTTGGAAACTTGCACCGGTCTTGGCCTCCGGCTGCTGCACCGTTTTAAAACCTTCAAGTGAAACATCCTTAAGTGTGTTGGAATTCGCCCGCCTAATTGACGGCATTCTTCCTCCCGGTGTTTTTAATGTTTTAACTGGTAAAGGATCTAGATGTGGCAATTATATTCTTGAGCATCCCTGTCTTGCAAAACTAGCCTTCACCGGTTCAACGGAAATTGGCCTAGCCGTTGCCAAAGCTGCCGCTGACAAATTAATTCCCGCCACTTTGGAATTAGGTGGCAAATCCGCCAACATCTTCTTCTCAGATTGCAACTGGGAACTAGCTATGGAGGGAGTACAACTAGGCATTTTATTTAACCAAGGCCAAGTATGTTGTGCCGGTTCTCGTGTTTTTGTTCAAGAAGATATCTACGAAAAATTTGTAGCAGAAGCAATTAAACGCTTTAACGCAGTTAAAGTTGGCATGCCTTGGGAAGATGGTGTCCAAATGGGCTCGCAAATTTATGCGGCACAAGTCAAAAAGGTTCTTGGCTATATAGCTATAGCCAAAGAAGAAGGTGCTACCATAGCATGTGGTGGTTACCGCTTAACAGAAAATGGCATGGATAAGGGGAATTTTGTTGCCCCCACTTTGATTACTAACGTAAGTAACAAAATGCGCGTATCCCAAGAAGAAATTTTTGGCCCTGTTGCTGTTGTTATTCCTTTTAAAACCGAGGAAGAAGTCATTGACATGGCTAACGATAGTGTTTACGGTTTGGGCGGTGCTGTTTGGACTCAAGATATTAATCGTGCTATGCGTGTTGCTCGTGGCGTTCGTACGGGCAGGATGTGGGTTAATACCTATAACGCTATCCCTGCCGGGGCTCCTTTTGGAGGTTACAAACAATCCGGTATCGGCCGAGAAACCCACAAAGTAATGCTAGACCACTATACTCAAACTAAAAATATCATGATTAATCTTAATGAAAAACCTTTAGGCTTTTATTAAGCTAAGTCTTACTTTTAGTGCAAAGCCCCTTCTACTTTTTGATCTGCACCCAAAATGTTGGACAGGTTATTAAGCGGTTAATCTGGAATGAGTTCGGTATTCTACCGGACTCATTCCTTTTAGTTTTAGCTTGATTCTCTTGTTGTTGTAGTAATGAATATATTCATGCAGTTGCTTTTCAAAGTCTTCCAGAGATTTAAATTCTTGCAAATACAGTAATTCGGACTTTAAAAGTCCAAAGAAATTTTCCATCACGGAATTATCCAGACAATTTCCCTTGCGTGACATGCTCTGGATTATCCCGTGATTTTTTAGTGCCTTCTGGTAATAGGTATGATGGTACTGCCACCCTTGGTCAGAGTGAAATATTAGTCCTTCCGTATCCTTGACCTTGGCAAAAGCTTTATCCAGCATGTTCATGACCTGTGACAAGACAGGAGTTGTGGAAATGTCGTAGCTGACAATTTCGCCGTTGAACATGTCCAGTATGGGAGAAAGATAGAGCTTTCTTCCGAAAAGGGAAAACTCTGTTACGTCCGTGGTCCATTTCTGGTTAGGCTTGTCAGCTTTGAAATCCCTGCCTATAACATTGGGGGCTACCCTACCTATCTGGCCCCTGTAAGAGCGATATTTTTTAATTCGCACCTTGCTGGTGAGATCCTCTTCCTTCATTAGTCGCATAACCACCTTGTGGTTAATACAGACACCCTGCTTGCGCATCTCGACTGTGACACGGCGATAGCCGTACCTGCCAAAATGACTTTCACAGATGTGGTGCAGTATGGCTCTACTCTCTGTGTACTTATCCACCCTGTTAAGTCCTTTGATGATGGCGTAATATGTGCTACGTGCTAGATTGGCGAACTTCAGAAGAGCATTGAGCGGAAATCTCGCCTTAAGCTCAAAAACAACTATGGCTAATTCTTTTTTGGTTGCTTTTTCCGCTGTTGAACCAAGGCGTCTAATTTTTTTAAGAATTCATTCTCCATACGTAGCTGTGCATTCTCAGCTTCCAACTGCTCTATTTTTGTTAAATCTTCTTTCTTCTTGGGTTTTTTAGGCATTTTACTTGGCCTGCCTTTCTTCTTCGGCATTAACCCAGACATACCCTCGTCAAGATATTTTCGTTCCCACTGGCATATTATTCTAGGAGAAGGGATCTGAAACTGAGCTGCCGTTTGCATTAATGATAGCTCATGTTCCCACTTGTATTCAATGACTTTTTCTTTAATTCAGGAGTATATCGCTTGTTAATGCGTAACAATTGGTTTGTTCCACCGGCTTCGTAACGAGCAACCCATTCACGGACAGTCTTTTTTCCTACGCTAAATTCTTTAGAAATTACTGTAAACGTCTTACCAGATAATCTTTCCCTAACCATTTTTGCTTTAAATTCTTCACTAAATTTTGTCATACAAAAAGTGCACCTCCAAATGTTATTTTTGTCTAACATTTGGGGTGCACTTCATTTTACAGCAGAAGGGGCTTTGCTTTCGTTAGGTTAAATATTTTTTTTCAATCATTTCTATACTGCTTAATAGTTTTGGCATGGTAATATTAGCATACTCTAATATTAAACGTGCTTGGGGTGCAGACTTCTTGATAGTACCAAAGACCTTCCCCCAAGCAATATTTCCCTCTCCTATAGCTAAATGCTGGTCTGACTTACCATCATTGTCATGTAAATGAATGGCAAAAAGTCGTGAATTCAAAGTGTCCACACACTCTGAAATATCCCAATTATTAACGTTAGCATGCCCAGTATCCAACAAAGCTCTCGCTCTAGGCAGCCTTTTTAAAAGTTTTTGGTAATCTTCCCAATCGAATAAAAGAGTACCATTAGTCTTTAGCCCTACATTCTCTATTAAAATACGCACTTTATAATCTGCCGCCAAAGCAACAAGCATTTTTAGTCTTTCAAATACCAATTCCTGAACAGCCAAACGCTGCCCTGTCCATTCTTCATTAGTATGTACCACTATAAATTCTGCCCTGCAACGCTTAGAATAAGCAATAGCCTTTCTAAATATACCAAAAAATTCCGAATCTTCAGGATTTGCTAAATTAACACTAATGCAAGGTCCATGCATGCTGCATGGCACTTTTCTTTTTGCCTCAATTTGCGGTAAAATATTATCCCAATAATAATTTTTCCCAAATTCATAAAAAAATTCCACACCATATTCTACCGGCAAGCTCAATAATTGTTTAACCTTAAACCCAGCAAAAGGCAAGTCACTAACTGCAATTTTCATGTTTTACCCCTTTCTTCTTGTTACATCAAATTATTACCGTTAGCAGTATCAAAAAAACAGATATTCTCCCATTCGAACGAAAACCCTCGAACTTGCTCCAGTGGATATTTGTGATCAGTGGTACTTATAAATATTTCCTCGCCTGTTTTAAGCTGCAAACGTACAATACGCTGGTTTCCCAAATTCTCCACAAAAGACACTTTAGCCGCCACCAGTGGGTTATTCTCCAATGTGCAACGTTCCGGCCTTATACCTACTATAATTGTCTTCCGGTCTGCAATTTCAGTCTTATATTTCTCCGGTAGAACCAAGCACTCATTACCAATAAAAATTTTGTTATCTAAAAGATACCCTTTCAACAAATTCATGGGCGGAGTTCCGATAAAACCCGCCACAAAAGTATTAGCTGGGTTATGATAAATTTGATTAGGCGTTCCTATTTGTTGCAATTTACCATTATTTAAAATAGCTATTCGATGGGCCACAGTCATTGCTTCTACCTGATCATGAGTTACATAAATCATGGTAGGTTTGTATATTTCGTGTATTTTCACTAACTCCGTACGTGCTTGTTGACGCAATTGTGCATCCAAATTAGAAAGTGGTTCATCCAAAAGAAAATACGGTGACTGTTTTACCAATGCACGGCACAAGGCCACCCTTTGTTTTTGCCCACCAGACAATTCTTTGGGTTTATGTTCTTCATATCCCGTTAAATTCAGCATTTCCAGTACTTCTTTAGTCCGCTTTTCTATTTCCGCATTAGGAAGTTTTTGAATTTTTAAACCAAAAACTACATTTTCTCTTACTGTTAAATGAGGAAATAATGCATAGCTTTGAAACACCATGGCGATATTACGTTCCCCAGGAGGCATTTCATTGACAACTTTACCTCCAACTTCTAATTCACCACTTGTAATAGATTCCAACCCCGCTATCATTCTTAGAGTTGTGGTTTTACCACAGCCGGAAGGCCCCAGTAAGATTAATCGTTCTCCCTGTTGAACTTCAAAGTTCAAATCTTTTACAACAACAGTATCACCATAAGCTTTACAAATATTCTTAAATTTAATGTTATTCATATTTTATCCTTTCACTCCTGATTGCATAAAGGTATTCAAAATAAATCGTTGACTAATGAAGTACAAAATTAGTGGCAACAGGCTTGTTAACATAGCTACTGCCATAGCTATACCCCACTCACTTCCACCTTCAGCGCTAATAAACATTTGCAAGGCCAAAGGTAAAGTATACATATCTTTATCCTGCAAAATCAAAAGTGGCCAAAAATATTCATTCCAAGAATTAATAAAAAAGAAAATTCCTACTGCAATTGCTGATGGCCGGATAAGTGGTAAAACTACTTTATACATTATTTGCAGAGGATTGGCATTCTCCAAGATCGCCGCCTCTAACAAGGGTTTCGGTATCCCTCGCATGGTTTGACGCATAAGAAATATTCCCATACCATCAACCAATTGCGGTAAAATAACTCCCCAGTGTGAATTAAGTAAGCCCAGCTTACTCATAAGCAAATAATTAGGCATAATTAAAACAGTGGTAGGAATAAAAAATGTCAACAACATACAATTGAAAACAATCTCTTTGTACTTAAAATCGTAGTAAACAAAGGCAAAAGCAGCTAGTATACTAGTCACAATCTTAATAACCGTAACAAAAACAGCAATAAATAAAGTGTTATAAACAAAAGTAAAAAAAGGGAAATTATTTAAGACTATTTTATAATTTTCTATAGTCGGTGGTAAAGGAAAAGGGTTCAAGGAAGATTGAAAGATTTGATTCATATTCTTAAAAGAAGTTGATGCCATGAAAACTAATGGCCAAAATAGAGCGATTATTGCTAGCAGTAATGGAAGGTGCCAGAGAATTTCTTGCTTATTAATTTTCATAATGCACCTTCTTATCTAAGAATTTATTCTTTGCAATCAAGAACGCCATATAAAAGAACATCGTCAAAACGGCAAAAGCAGCCGATTTACCTGTTTGAAAGAAAACAAAGGCGTATTGATAAACTATATAAACTAAATTTGAACTACCTTGATCAGGGCCTCCCTGTGTAAGCATGTTTACCGGAACTAACATGTATTGCAACCCAAACACTACCGTTATGGTAAAAACATATAAGGTTGTTGGTGAGGTCATAGGTATTATAATCCTTTTAAAAATTATCCAATTTGAAGCATTTTCCAATTTGGCAGCTTCAATTAATTCTTTTGGCACCGCAACCATGGCCGCAAGCATAACTATCAAATTGTATCCGAAAGTTTTCCAGCCAATTATAGTGCCAATAGCTATAATAACTAGCCCGTTCTCTTTAAACCAGCGCGGAGACTCCATACCGATACTATTTAAAATAACGCTAAGGGGCCCGGCAAGGGGATTATAAAACCAAAGAAATATTATACTTGCTACCGCTAACGAAATACAGCTGGGTAGAAATAAGGCTGAGCGGTAAAAAAAATTGAACCTAGTTATTAAATGTCCCAATATGTAGGAATAAATATATGGTAAAAGAAAGTTTAGTATTAATAAAACTAAGACCAAAAACAAAGTATTCCATAAAATCTTAACTAACTCTGCACTGGCGAAAATGTTTTGATAATTTGCGCCACCAACAAACTTCATAGTAGGGCTAATCATATTCCACTGGAAAAAGCTCAAATAAAAATTTTCTAACAGAGGTCTATAAAAAAATATTAAAAACAATAGTGCTGCGGGTAATAAAAATAACGCTGCCTGCCAAGTATTTTTTTGCATAAAAATTTACCTTCCTTATGAAAATCAGGATGCCACTCGTGTGGGCATCCTGATAGAAATTCCTTATTGCTTACAGTAGTTTATTTATTTTTTCTTCTGTTTGCGTTAAGGCATTTTTTGCAGAATCTTTTCCACTCAAAATTACATCCCGCACATCTATAAGCATTTGTTCTGCCTGTAACCCATTAGCTCCGGGGAAGCTAGCCCATTTAACAAGATTTGGCATAGTAGACAACGCCACTTGTACATTCTTATTATTCTGCACCAACTCTTTAAATGTGGGAGAATTTTTTTCAATATCTTTTACAGGTGGCAGATACCCTGTACCTGTACTCCACTTACTCATTGCTTCAGGAGATTCCAGATACTTTATAAATTCCCAAGCGGCCTTTTGTTTAGCGCTATCTTTAGAGAACATCATTAAAAAGTTGCCTCCAGCAGGTACCTTTAAAGTCTTTCCTTCAAAAATAGGGAAACGTGCTACTAAAACCGGGAATTTAGCACTTTTTTCAAAATTAGCGCGCTTGCCAATTGTTGTACAAACCATCCCCACTTTACCACTTAAAAATGCCTGAAATCCTTCTTCATTAGTGGCATGTAAGCCGCTGCCATTTTGTACCATATCAGCTAGTAATTGATAAGCTTCAGCAGCTTCCGGAGTAGCAAAAGATGCTTTTACCTTGCCATCTACTTTTTTCAGCATTGAACCACCATTAGATTCTATAATTGCCTGCTGTGCCCAATTGTCAGCGTACTCTTGCATAAAGAAACCAACATTACCCGTTTTTTCTTTAATTTGTTTAGCCGCTGCCGCTACCTCTTTCCATGTCTTTGGAGGGTTTTTAGGATCAAGCCCTGCCTTAGTAAATAATTCCGGGTTAATAAACAGAACCGGAACACTTATGGAATATGGCACACCGATTTGCTTACCATCATCCGTTTGTGCTAACGCCAGCACATTTGGCAAAAAGTTCTTGGTTAAAAAATCTTTATCCCCGGGAACTTCCTTGGCAAGCATAGAATTTAAGTCCGTATACTTAAAATTTTCTGCAGCATAATTTAAATAACTCCACCCCATTTGCACCACGTCAGGATTTTTCCCTGAAGCGATGGCAGCCTGTAAATTTTGTGTTAATCCTTTATACATATCAGGATTGTACTTTTCTACAACTTCAATATTGGGATGTGTTTTATTAAAATCAGCTACTAGCTCTTTTACCGTAGCTCCACCAAAGCTTTCAGCAGCCACATGCCAGTATTCTATTTGTACTTTTTTGTCACTTGTTTTTGTCGTATTTTGCCCTCCACCACATCCTGACAAAGACAAAGCCAGCGCTCCTGCACATAAAACTGCACATAATTTACTAAACTTTTTCATTTTAGGCCTCCATGATTTTTCCTGTATTTTGCTAACACTTTGATTATACACAAAATCACTCTTTTAGTTGTTACGATAAAGTTACGCTTATGTTAAAGTTTGGTTAAATAAAAAAGGCACCGGCCCCTCTAGGGCTAGTACCTTACTTGCATTAAATACAATCCACAGGCCGGCGCGGCCATGCCGGCCTGCTGTCTATCTTTTGCCAAAAGTATTTTTTGAAATTCATCCGGTGTTATTTTCCCCTCTCCCACCTTTACCAAAGCTCCGACGATATTTCGCACCATACGATATAAAAAACCATCACCTGTAATAGTAAAAACAAGTTCTTTCTCAGCCATCTCCCATTGTGCCTTGCTAATAGTTCTTTCGGGTGAAATAGGCTTACTTCCCTTATTGCGAAAAGCTGAAAAATCATGAGTACCCAGCAAATAATTTGCCGCTTTCTGCATTTTTTCAACATCAGGTTGTTTCTTAATTTCCCACGCATAGTTGCGTTTAAAAGGATCCTGAACATCCGTAACCATAATTCTATATTGATACGTTTTTTCCACTGCGCTGTAGCGGGCATTAAAATTCTCCGGCACTTCTTCCGCTTTCCAAACAACGATGTCCCCAGGCAAAAGATGCTTAATTGCCCTAGGAATATGCCCTATCGGAACTGTAGACTTAGTTGTGAAGGAAATTACCTGTCCCCAAGCATGTACACCTGTATCAGTGCGCCCCGAAGCAACTAGTCTTATATTTTCACCCAGCAAATGACTTAAAGCTTCTTCAACTATCTGTTGGATACCTACGGCGTTTTTTTGTCTTTGAAACCCATTATAATTAGTACCGTCATAAGATAGTGTTAATTTTAAATAGCGCATAAAATTTCGCCCCACTTGAGAATGGCAATGAATAAAATAAGAGCGAACATCCCTGTAGCCGCCAAAGCATCCCTATTCCCATAGGCTAGCTCGTGCATACAAGTACGACCTTCCCCTCCACGATAACACCTAGCCTCCATAGCTACCGCAAGTTCATCGGCACGACGAAACGCACTTATAAATAATGGAATCAAAATTGGCAGCATATTTTTTGCGCGCGCTATAATATTGCCACTGGAAAACTCTGCTCCCCTAGCCATTTGCGCTTTCATAATACGGTCAGTTTCTTCTAGCAAAGTTGGTATAAACCGCAGAGCAATAGTCATCATCATGGCTAATTCATGAGCAGGGACTCCTAAACGCTTAAAAGGTTTAAGCAAAGCTTCTATACCATCTGTCAATACAATGGGAGACGTGGTGAAAGTTAAAATAGAAGAGATCATGAGCAATAAAACCAAGCGTAAAGACATCATAACGCCCATGGCCAGTCCTTCTTTTGTTACTGCTATAAATCTCCAAGACCAAATTACTTCTCCCTGCCCAGTCAACAGATGAATGCACATAGTTAATAAGATAATAATCCACAAGGGTTTAATAGACTTTACCACTAATAATACAGGCAGTTTGGCAAGAAAGATAACACCTAAAACAAAACTAACCAGCACCGCATAAGATGTAGCAGTTACTGCCAAAAACACAGCTATGATAAAACTCATAGTTGCTAGAATTTTAGTCCTGGGATCTAACTTGTGCACAAAGGAGTTCCCAGGATAGTACTGTCCCAAAGTAATATCTGACAGCATTAAGACCACCCCTTTGCTTTTTTTATATATTTCACCAATTGATCCTTGGTTAAAGCCTCTCCTTCAAGCTTTAATCCTTTTCTACAGAGCAAATCAGTGAGTTTAATACTTTCCGGTACATCTACGCCTATCTCTTGCAAAGTTCCTCGCTGCTCTTTGAAAACTTCAGCAGTCGTTCCATCTATAACAATCTGCCCTTTAGACATAACTAAAAGTCTTTTTGCATATTGGGCAGCTTCTTCCATACTATGAGTAATTAAAATAACAGCTATCTCTCGTTCCCTAAACACATTAAGTAGTTGTGCAAATATTCCATCCCTACTAACCGGGTCAAGCCCTGCGGAAGGTTCATCCATAATTAAATAATCAGGGTTCATTGCTACTACCCCAGCAATCGCTACCCTGCGCATTTGTCCTCCTGAGAGCTGAAAGGGAGACCGCTGTGCGAACTTGTCATAGTCCAATCCTACAAACTTCATTGCATTACGTACTTGTAATTCCACTTCTTCCTCTGACAGCCCGCTGTTGCGTGGTCCAAAAGCTATGTCTTCATAAATGGTTTCAGCGAAAATCTGATGTTCCGGGTATTGGAAAACAATCCCGACTTTGTGCTTAGCTAAACGGACATCATTACCCTTTCCCTTTAAATTCACTCCATCCACACAGACCTCTCCTATACTAGGATTTAAAAGTCCATTTAAATGTTCCGCCAACGTAGACTTTCCGCTGCCTGTATGGCCAATTATTGCCAAAAATTCACCCTTTTCTATTGTAACGCTTACATTTGCCAAAGCCTTACGCTCAAAAGGAGTTTTAGCCATATAAGTATATGATATATTTTTTACTTCTATTGACATAGTGCCGCAGCCAACTCCTCATCGGTAATAATATCTTTGTTAAGTTCATGTCCGCATTGCCTTAACGCCTCTGCAACTTCAGCCGGTAGGGGGGCTTCCAAACCTAATTGTCTAATTTTTTTAACTTGCCCAAAAACTTCAGCAGGGGTACCATTCATGACTATTTTGCCATTTTCCATAGCAATAACTCTATCTGCCAAAATTGCCTCTTCCATTTTATGGGTAATATAAATAATCGTGATTTTTTGCTCTTTGTTCAACTTAAGCACTATGTTCACTATATCTTTGCGGCCTCTGGGATCAAGCATGGCCGTCGGTTCATCAAAAACAATGCATTGGGGCAGAAGTGCCAAGACACCGGCAATAGCTATTCGTTGTTTTTGCCCCCCTGATAATAAATGCGGGGCATGTTTTGCATACTCGGTCATATTTACCGCGGCTAACGCTGCTTCAACACGCGGACGAATTTCAGCATGTGGCACGCCAATATTTTCAGGCCCGAACGCCACGTCTTCCTCAACTATAGCGGCCACAATTTGGTTATCAGGGTTTTGAAACACCATGCCTACTGTTTGTCGTATATTCCACGTATTCTCCTCTATAGCCGTGTCTAAGCCATTCACAAAGCACTTCCCTGAAGTCGGCTGTAAAAGTGCGTTGAAATGTCTAGCTAAAGTGGATTTCCCACTGCCATTAGTACCAATAATAGACACAAATTCTCCCGGAGCGATAGAAATATCAATATCATCCAAGGCTTTTATATCATTGTTTTGTCCATCTGTATATACGTGTGTAAGTTTTTTTACTTCAATAATTGGCTGCATAAAAACCCTCCATTAAGATTGCACCTTTCATTATATAATTCCCTCGACACTCCGTCAACCAACATCGGTTAACGAAACTCCTATACACCTGCCAAGATTAGCAATACTGGGTAGCCAATAAAGGTATTAAATAAAAAAACCTAAGATTTCCACAAAAGGAAACTTAGGTTTTTTCTACATAATATAAGGAACAGGTTTTATACCAATTCCAATATTGCCATCTCCGCAGCATCGCCACGACGAGGGCCCATTTTATAAATACGTGTATATCCGCCTTGACGTTCGTTGTATCTTGGCGCAATTTCATCAAACAATTTTTTCGTAACTTCTTCATCCACGAGGAATGCAAGAACTTGACGACGAGAATGCAAGTCACCTTGTTTTGCCAAAGTAATCAATTTTGCAGCCAAGCCGCTGATTTCCTTCGCTTTCGTCGTGGTAGTTTCGATTCTCTCATGTTTGAAGAAGGCGGTCAAAATACTGCGAAACAAAGCTTTACGGTTGCTGGAATTGCGACCTAATTTTCTGTATGCCATTTTTCCGTCCTCCTTCTATTCTTCCTCGGCCTTGCGTAATTGCAAGTGCAAGTCTTCAATTTTTTTCTTGACTTCATCCAAGGATTTGCGTCCAAGATTACGTACGCAAATAAGCTCGTCTTCAGTCTTATTGATTATATCTGCCACGTTGTTAATTCCTGCTCTTCTCAAACAGTTATTAGAACGAACAGTTAAATCTAAATCATCAATTGACATTCGCAAAACAGGAGTAGGACCAACTGCAGGTTCTGGTGTTCCTGTGCCAATAGGTTCATTGATTATGCTGACTTCAGTTGTTTTGAACATACCAAGGTATTTCACCAAGACATCCGCTGCCGCAGTAACTGCTTCATCAGGCCTAATGCTACCGTCAGTCCAAACTTCCAAAGTCAATTTATCGTAGTTGGTAACATTACCAACACGAGTATCAGTAACACCAAACTTAACTCTGGTAATGGGAGAATAAATTGAATCTACCGGAATCAAGCCAATAGGTTGATCTTGACTTTTATTCTTGTCCGCCGGAACATAACCGCGTCCAATATCCACATAAAGTACCATATCAAGGGTGGCTTTTTTGTCCAAGGTTGCAATATGTAGCTCTGGATTAAGAACTACAGTATCTTGGTCGCATTTAACATCTGCCCCTGTTACTTCACACTCACCTGTGCAAGAAATAGTGAAGGTCTTAGGCTTTAATTGACTGCGATCCTCAACATTTACCCTAAAGTTAAGAGCCTTAATATTTAAAATAATATCTGCTACGTCTTCCCTAACACCCTTAATCGTAGAGAACTCATGCAGCACACCGTCGATTTTCACGCCGGTAACTGCTGCTCCGGATAAAGAGGAAAGAAGAACACGACGCAGACTATTACCTAAAGTAATACCATAACCACGTTCCAAAGGTTCCCAGACAAACTTGCCATAACGTCCATCTTCGCTAACTTCGTTGGTGACCATTTTCGGGTTTTCAATTTCTATCATGCGGAAAGCCTCCTTTTTGCGCATTACCACAATACGCGTAATATATGGTGGCAAACAGTATATTATTTAGAATACAATTCAACGATAAGATGTTCTTCAATTGGAAGATCAATTTCCTCACGAGTAGGGAAACGATCTACTTTGCCGCCTAAATTTTGAGCATCGCCAACCAACCAAACAGGTAGGTTTTTCTTTGCCAAAGTTTCAGCCATCCCTTTGAAGTATTCCAAACCACGACTGTTTTCCATAACAGAAATTACATCTCCAGCTTTAACAAGCGCGGAAGGAATATCCAAACGCTTGCCATTAACGGAAATGTGACCGTGTGTAACAAGTTGTCGAGCTTGGCTACGGCTATCAGCCAAACCAAGACGATAAACTACATTATCCATTCTGCGTTCCAACATAATTAACAGGTTTTCACCGGTAATACCTTTTTGTTTTTCAGCGCGTTCAAAGCAATTATGGAATTGACGTTCCAACATGCCGTAAATACGACGAGCTTTTTGTTTTTCACGTAACTGAATACCATATTCAGAAACCTTTTTGCGTGCTTGGCCATGTTGACCAGGTGCGTAAGCGCGTACCTCAAAAGCACATTTGCTACCGTAACAACGATCGCCTTTAAGAAATAATTTTACTCCTTCGCGACGGCATTGACGGCATACAGCCTCAGTATATCTTGCCATTTAACGGGTACACCTCCTTAATTAAACTCTTCTACGTTTCGGTGGGCGACAGCCATTGTGGGGAATGGGGGTAACATCTTTAATAGAGTTAACTTCCAAACCAGCAGCTTGCAAAGAACGAATTGCAGCTTCACGACCGCCACCAGGACCTTTAACGAAAACTTCAATTTTCTTTAAGCCATGTTCCATTGCAGCCTTAGCAGCTTGTTCTGCAGCCATTTGTGCGGCGAACGGAGTGCTTTTGCGAGAACCACGGAAACCCATGCCACCTGCAGATGCCCAGCTCAATACATTACCAGCGGTATCCGCAATAGTAACTATTGTGTTGTTGAAGGTGGAGCGAATATGAGCCACTCCGGATTCAATATTTTTACTTACTTTCCGTTTAGTACGGACAACTTTTTTTCCAGCCACTCGTCTAATCCCTCCTTAACGATTATTTCTTTTTGCCACCAGTGCTCTTTTTAGGTCCCTTGCGGGTACGAGCATTGTTTTTAGTATTTTGTCCACGTACAGGAAGACCCGCACGATGTCTTCGGCCACGATAGCAACCGATTTCAACCAACCTCTTAATGTTAAGGGATTCTTCGCGACGAAGGTCACCTTCTACTTTGTATTCATGGTCAAGGCTTTCACGGAGTTTGGAAATTTCTGCTTCCGTCAAATCTCTAACGCGAGTATCGGGATTAATTCCTGTTTTAGTCAAAATTTCACGAGATAATGTAAGGCCAATACCGTAAATGTACGGCAAAGCATATTCAATACGCTTATCTCTCGGCAAATCAACGCCGGCAATACGTGCCATTAACAAGCACCTCCTTATTATCCTTGTTTTTGTTTATGTTTCGGATTTTCGCAAATTACCATTACATGGCCTTTGCGTTTTATTACTTTGCATTTTTCACACATTGGTTTTACAGACGGTCTAACTTTCATAATAATAAACCTCCTATTGCCTGTCTTAATTATTTAAAACGATAAGTAATTCGTCCACGATTTAGATCGTATGGAGTAAGCTCCACCGTCACTCTGTCGCCAGGCAAAATTTTAATGAAGTTCATGCGTATCTTACCGGATATGTGTGCTAAAATCACATGATCGTTCTCCAATTTTACTTGAAACATTGCGTTGGGCAGAGATTCTAAAATTGTGCCTTCTACTTCAATTACATCCTGTTTTGACACAAATGATACCTCCTTGTTTTAGGCTTTAGAGCCCGAAATAGTGCTACTTTACCACGGTTTCATTTGGAACCGGGAATT
>Ga0183100_1000312_pt1 | contig 48797 bp, 41 predicted proteins | sample Biomet2_FD_127789 | JGI IMG/M metagenome (GOLD analysis project Ga0183100, IMG submission 127789) | Microbial communities from bioreactor (seeded with anoxic lake sediment) at LBNL, California, USA - Biofuel metagenome 2 | ecosystem: Engineered > Bioreactor > Anaerobic > Unclassified ... | reverse complement strand
ATATATTCGAAAAGGTTTTGGCATTCTCAGTGAAGAAATATCCAGAGGATGATCATAATATTGGAGATGTATTATTAGAACTGGGACAAGTCTATTCCGATTTAAACGAAAAAAAGAAAGCCAGTGAATTGTTAGAACAATCGTTGGCTATCCATATCAAAACATATGGAGAAGAGCATCAGGAAGTGATATTGGTTAAATATAAACTAGCTGAGGTTTATTATCAGTTGGATGAGAACGAAAAAGCCCGGGATTTATTTGAATGCGCATTAACCTTTTTCGTCAAGAACCTTGAGCCAGACAATCAAAATATTGCCGAAGTTCAATATCAACTTGGCAGGATTTATTCCGAACTTGGGGAACCTGAAAAAGCTAAAGAATCATTGGAATCATCGCTGGCTATCCATATCAAAACATATGGAGAAGAACATCAGGAAGTAGCGATTGTAAAATACTTTCTTGGTGATGTTTATTGTAAACTTGATATTAAAAACAAAGCCTTCGTAATTTTAAATGAAGCCAAGGTTATTGCTTTAGCTAAACTAGGAGAAGAATCTAAATTAACAAAAAAAATAGAAGGACTTCTTAATGCTTGTGGTGGTTCAAATTAAATGAATACTAATAATTTTAAGAAAAAACTTTGCCTAATCGAGTAGCCTACCCCACCAACTAAGCTGACGGGGAGAGAGTCGTAAACAAAAAGAAAAAAATAAATAATGAATGACAATAATCTTACTTATACAGCTGAAAAAAAAGGTAATAGTATGATTTTGCCATAGGTATAAACGAGTTACCAATAAGCCTAAGAAAAAAGACAGCGACACAATGAAAATTAACAAGACTACAAACAGAGACAGGGAAAAAAAAGACAAATCGGAATGACTGCCGACTATTCCGAACGCTTTAATGACCATCGTGAAGTGTAAATTGTTAAAAGAAAAACTTAAACCAGTTAATTCAAAAGAGTAAACAATGTATAAAGTAGGCATAGTTGTTAATGAAAATGAGGTTGCGCATTCTAAGTATGCAGACACCTTAAATACTTTTCGTAAAGCTATTGATGACTGCAACCAGAACGGCAAAAAAGGGAACTCGTATTACTTCAAAGAATTTGATAAGTTCAACATTCAATCATTGTTTGATGAAGGTGAAAATAATATTAAATCATTTGACAGTATCATTATTGCAACCAATGCGATGGACACAGAAAGGATAAACGATGCTTTAATCCGTCACAAGAAAATCATTGAAGAATTCATAAATGATAATAAAGGCATTTTTATTTCTTCACAGAAAAAACGAAGTAACGGAAGCTTAACCGAAGAAAAATTTCAAAGCGTTGGTTTTTTACCTGAAATTTATGACTACTATATTTTTGACCGCCCTGAAAAGTATTCTTCTGAAGGTGCTGTAAGTATTGCATCCGAAAACAAAATACTTTTTTACCCAAACAGGGTGACAAATAAAATAATTGAAGACCATTGTGAGAACAATGAATTTATTGTTCATCGTTACAGGTCAGTGATCATTCCAAAACACCCCAACGCTTACGACACTTTATTAAATGATCAAAGCGTTCCGATTTCGCAAAAGAAATTAGGATATTCAAATGGCGACAGGAAAGTCCTGCTCTCAAGCAAATATAACAGACGGATAGTTCTTTCGTCAATGGCATTAGACTGGGCAAATCACTCTGAATTAATATGTAATATTCTTATATTTATTACTGAAAATAAAACTCCTGCATTCTTTGTGAAGAAGGATACTGAGCCTATCGCCAAAAGTTCAGTAATTGAATCTTATATTATTCGTGCAAATATTGCCAAACTTCCTTATCGTGTTATTTCGGAAAATGAAATATCTGACTATTCTAACTTCTCAGGTAGCACTTTTATCTTTTCCCCTAAGTGGTCAACTAAGGAGATTGAAAGAAAATATGACGAAATGCTTTCAATACGAAAAGAATATTTCTCATTATATCATATTTCTAAAAGCAGTAGCGAATCTGTAAACGACTTAAAGTTATCTAAGTATTGTAATTTCTCTTCCATTGACAAAATGAAAGACGAGGTTATACAAAAAATATTAAGTGAATATGTTTCAAACTCATGGCACAAGAGTGTTTGGACATATAGTTACATCATAAAACTTATCAAGTTTTATGACATTGACATTCCATTTATAGCCAAAAGTATTTATGAAGAGTTGATTAAGCATTTTACAAAAAAAGATGAACACAAAGGGAAAGTTGAATTAGTTGGCAGTTATGATAATGTTTTTAATGCAACTTGTAAGATGGCCGAAATCCTAAGCTATTTTCAAGACAAATATCAAGAAACTGTTCACAAAGATTCCCAATACAAAATTGATGAGGTTTTAAAACAAACTGACGAGTGGGTTATTTCAAAATTTGAATCAGCATCTATTTCAGACCAAGATATTTGTTATGGGGCATTGTATCTGTTGAGTTGCGAAGGTTACAGGTCAATAAGTGATTCTACTAAAATCAAACTAAGCCAGTTGATTGATAGGATTGTGGCTGAAACAATTCAATCTCAAATAAATGAAACCCCTACGATTGATTTGTGCAGAATTTATCAAGTAACCTGTCAGCTTTGGGAACACGGAATATTCACTGACAAAAAATATACACATTATTTAAAGAAAATCGAAGCAGTTTTATCGGAAAGGCAAGACATTTATGGCAATTGGAAAAACATAAGTGAAACATCTGAAATTGTTGTAATGCTGATGGATGTTTATACAATTAGATCTAATATTGACAGTCCACTCAATGCTATAAATATTGTAATTACAAAGGCAGTAGAAATCTTGCATAGTCAGTTCAATTCTAGTTCCAATTCGTGGGGTAATGATTTAAATACAACCACAAAGGCAATGAATGGTGTTGGGGCATATAATAAAATATTCAATTTTGCAATTAATGATTTCTTCCTTGACTTGAACCAGCACCAAGCCAATGTTGCTTTAATGTCAGGAACTGACATTGGAATAATTGATGGTTTTTATAGAAGTATAGATGTACTTGAAAAAGAAAAAGTACAGCTTACAAGAAACATTTTTGATAGTGAGAATAAGATTCTGTCTGTACAGAAAAAATTGAGGAGGGCTAAAATGTCATCACTAATCGCAGTCCTAATGGTGTTTTCTTTACTGTTTATTTCAGCTCTATTATTTCATGGTTTATTCACGAGTCATAAAGAAATTCTAACAGAGATTTTTGACAGATACAAAGAAGCCTTTATTGGCGGTTTTATAGCTCTGGGACTTACAATTATTTGGGAACTAATATTTAACAGACTTAGAAAAGAATAGCTAATTATGAACGCAAAAGAATTATTTACCGACAAAGAGAACAAGTATATTTCATGGTTTATTCACGAGTCATAAAGAAATTCTAACAGAGATTTTTGACAGATACAAAGAAGCCTTTATTGGCGGTTTTATAGCTCTGGGACTTACAATTATTTGGGAACTAATATTTAACAGACTTAGAAAAGAATAGCTAATTATGAACGCAAAAGAATTATTTACCGACAAAGAGAACAAGTATATTTACCTTGAAAGGTATGTAAACGACGGCTCACCAAGTGGTTTTACAGAAATTCATACTACATCTAATAGAACTAACCCATTTCTTGGCGAGGAAAGATTTCCATTGCTTGAATTTCAAGATTCAGATATTGAATGTACATCTTTCGGGGAACATGAATTATTTAAACGAGATGTAAATTATGCACACCCTGATTCGATAGATTCAGAAATTTTAAAATCAGCAGGAAGACAATTAAAAGAATCATCTTTAATCGTTTCACCCGCTTCAAGTGGCAGGACAATGCTATTAAGAAATTCTCAATATAGCGGTTATTTAAAATTAACTTATGATGTTGGTAGACTAGGGCGAGTTGACAGACAATTAGCATATAATAATTGCTTATCTAGTTATGAAATAACAAATCAAATTAAAAAAGCAATAATTGAAAATAAACTCCCTCCTTTCTTCGCAATATTACTAGAATCTGCCTCAAAAATTACTAAACTAAGCGTGTCTAATAACACATATGAATGGGGAGTAATTTTTAGAGAAGCGATTGCTTACCCATACTCAAATAATAATGTTGTATTGATTCCTGGCTTTTCTCTCTTTGGCAAGGATAGAAAAAATCCTAATGATGAATTTCTAATTAACCAGTTTATTGAGTTAAGCAATATTCCGCCCCGTGATTACCTCATTGATTTACTAAAAATGATTGTTGAGTGCCATTGGAAACTTGTATTGAATTGTGCGTTAATACACGAATGCCAGGCACAAAATTGTTTGTTTGAACTTAATGAAGATTTTCAAATTGAAAGGGTGGTAATTATAGATATGGATTCTGTTGACAAAGATATACCAACTGCAAAATATTTAGGGTTGGATATAAATTGGGATAGTCCATACGGCATGCTTAATAAAGATAATTATAGATATTCTACTAGAGCCAGTACAATGTATGATTGGAAATTAGGTGAATATGTATTATCGCCACTAATTAAAGTAGTTGCATTAAAATATGGTTTAGATATTCTGAGTATTGAAAATGAAATAAAGAGTTTTGTAAAAAATAATTTTATCAATAATCTTCCAGCCGACTATTTTCCTTTAGATGGCAATTGGTATTCGCATGCTCCTAATGAACGAAAACCAGGTGAAAAAAGAAAATTTATAGCTCATAAAAATCCAAAATTTAGATAAACAGTATGACAAATCAAGAAAAATTTAATCGAAACATTCAAGAACTTGAGAATGTTCTTGATAAAAAGGGTAATCACCTTGCAATGGCAAGCGTGTTTGTCTCAATTGGCAATGAATCTTACTCGCATTTTTTTATGGAGCCACAAAAAGTGGATATTCGATCTATTGCCAAACCAATAGTTTGCATGGCGTTTGGAATTGCTATTGAGAAGGGGTTATTCTTTGATGGGGTAAAAATAAATTTGGACACACCGATTTGGCAATTTCTTTCAAAGTTTACTTCAGTTTCTAGTTCTGAAAATATTCGGCAATGGCAAAAAATTACGCTTATTGATTGTTTCAGGATTACAATAGGACATGATAAAGGTCTTATGTTCAGTGCAGATATTAAAGAACAAGATGAAAATAATTTAGCAAACTATGTTGTAAATTATCCTATCACAGGGGAAGTGGGAAAAGATTTCGTTTATTCAAATGCTGGAACATTTCTTATTTCAACAATAATAACTGAGTTTATGGGTATTGGGTTGGATGATTTTGTAAATCAAGCCCTCTTTACTCCTTTGAGTATTTCTGATTTTTCATGGAAGAAGTTTGGAAAATATTGTGCAGGCTGCACAGGATTGAAAATGAAAAACGAGGATTTACATAAAATTGGGACTCTACTTCTAAATGATGGCGTTTATGAGGGAAAGCAATTAGTTCCTATAAATTGGATAAACAAAATGAAAACGCCTCAAGTAGTTTCACCAACTCATAGATATATTGCAGATAGAACGTTTCCAAAATGGTCTTACGGTATGAATCTTTGGATTTGTGAAGATGGGAATTATTATTGTGACGGTTCTGAAGGTCAGTATTTAATTATTATACCCAAAAATAAAACAATAATTACATCACTAGGCTATCAAACAGACACAGAACCCATTAGCAGCAGTTTTGGAATATGGAAGTAAATAATCGAAATATTAAAATATCATCTTCGATTATTTGCATGGACTTCTTTGACTTAATGCATCAAATAACTTCACTCAATAACTTAGCTGACTTGTACCACTTTGATATAATTGATAATCATTTTGCACCTTGGTTTGGTCTTCCTATTGAGTTATTAATAAGCTTGAAAAAAGTAGCTACACTTCCTATTGATGTTCATCTTATAGTCGATTCTGTCGAGCCGTCAGTCGAAAAACTTATTCAGCATAAACCTGAGACGATAACTATCCATATTGAAGGTTTAACTTCAAATGCTTTCAGGGTCATCCAAAAAATACGAGATACTAAAATCAAAGTTGGCATTGCAATTAATCCAATAACTCCAATAGAGAATCTTAATTACATTTTACCGCTTATTGATAAAGTCACAATAATGACTTTTGATCCTGGAATGGCTGGTCAAAAACTTGTTGATATTACTCTTAAAAAGGTGTCAGAATTATCTGCCAAGAAAGTTACTAATAAACTTTCTTTTGATATTGAAGTAGATGGTTCATGCAATGAGCAGAACTTTCAAAATATGTTTAATGCTGGTGCAAATCAGTTTGTCTTAGGTACATCAGGTCTATTTAGTTTAGATAAAAACATTGAAGTTGCATGGAATAAAATGGAAAAATACATAAAAGCATGAATATATATATTGGAAGTGACAGAATTGGGTTTGAGCTTAAAGAAAAACTAATAAAAGTATTATCTGATGGCAAAAACGAAATTATTGACATTGGTCCTTTGGAATGCAAGTCTGTGAACTATCCCGAAATAGCTGTTCAAGTTGCTAGTTTAGTCGTTAACAACCCGCTTTCGTATGGAATATTAATTTGTAGTAGCGGTATAGGAATGTCAATTGCCGCAAATAAAGTAAAAGGGATAAGAGCTGCCAATTGCACAAGTAGCTATTTAGCAGAATATTCTCGATTACATAACGATGCAAATATTTTATGTTTAGGCTCTTCAGTCGTCAATTTGGAAGATGCAATTAGCATTATGAATATTTTTTTAATGACACCCTTTGAGGGGGGGGGTAAGCACAAAGAAAGGGTACAAATAATAAACAATATAATTAAATAATTTCCCAATACGCAAAACGACGGTCTATATAAAACTCTTTTAATATGACTCACTACATTAAAAATACCCTCTTACAAGCCTCGTCACAAGTCAACTCACAAAGCAAAGCTTGCAAGCTAGTATTCCTTTACCAACCTTGAGAAAAAACAAAAATTATCTCCAATCTAAGAAAAGTAAAACTTTACCGACACACAACCCGACAGATATTAACGAAATGACAGAACCAAATAATAATCATAAAGGTATGTCGCTTATAATGAAAGAAGGCCAGTTGGTAATTGAGGTACTGTCTTAAAAAGCAAATAAATTTTTATTTATTTTTGCAGCAGCAGGAAGAGAGTTTCGGGCGATTCTTTGCACGGAAGTTTATCTTGAGTAGTCCCATTAACTTACTTGTCGTTTCAGTGAAGATATTGGCTAAATCTTCCTTATCGCACTGGATAATTGTTTTTTCTATCATGGCTGATCAAATGTTAATTCATCTTCATAAACCTGAATTTTTTCGCCCGATTCTATTACCTGAGCGATGTACCGGTACTCTATCTTTTTAAGAAGTAATACCCGGATTTTTGTGTTCTTTAAAGTTGCAGTCATGGCTTAGTTTTTTGAAGGTTCGGGAAGTTCATAATCGGCTAAAGTCTTATTGTAGCCATGTTCATTTAAGATGTTGATAGCTTCAGCGATTATTTCCCTGTCGTATAAGCCACTTACCTTATACTGTATGAAACAGTTAATAACTGTCTGATTACAAATTTTACGGTCTTTAGCCGCAAGCCTTTTAACTATCGTTCCTACCGAATTTTGAGGCAATGCTTCGTATAATCCCCTCAATTTCATGAAGTCTACACGAATTTTGTTTTTTAATATCTTTTTGCTATTGCTTTGCATAATCTTTTGTGTTATTTTTGATGATTAATTAACGATGCAAAGATAAAACAAAATTTACCAATTGTAACATTAAAATGATACAAAAAGTAAATTTAGAATGATTCTAAATAATAATAATTGATTTACAATTATTTAAATGATTTTTAAAATTTATCTTTTAATAATTCAGAATAATTATAAATAAATGACAATTGGTCAACGAGTAGAAATATTTATTAACAACCTTAATATAAGGCAATTAGATTTTGCAGCTAAAATTGGTTGTTCTCCTTCTTATTTAAGCCAAATAATTCAGGGAAAAAAAGGAAGAGGTGTTGGTATTGAAATGGTTTCAAGTATACTAAAGGCGTATCCTGAACTTAACCCAAAATGGCTAATTGAAGGTTTGGGAGATATGTATTTAGCAAATGGTAAAGAAAACACAAATGAAAATGATATGATGCTACTAAAAGAAAATGAATTTCTTAAGAAACAATTAGAAGAGAAAGATAAACAAATCAGTAAGTTACTTAACTTACTTTCATTGTCAAATTCTGAAAATGAAGTGGATAATAAGGAAGAAGTTGCCTAAAAATTACATTTGAGAGAACTAATTTACAAAATTATTAATTAATTTGCAAGCGTTAAAAAAATGAAATAAAAATTACCTTAATTGCTCAACTAACGGATATTAATAAATGATTTATTACGAAATAACTGCTATTGGGGGGGGTACACAGACGTTGGAAGTAAGCAAATAGAAACGACAACAATGATGACTAATGAAGATTATATTAGTTTTCTAGATAGAAAATTTAAAGAGAATAAAACTTTTAAATTAGAAAAGCTGATTGATAGAATTAAAACAGGCGTTAATATCCCTAAAGGGACACTTGTAATAATGGCATCAGGTGATACACAATTGAGACTTAAAGTTCTTGAAAAGGACACTCCAAATAAAGGATTTTCAACCCCTCTTATACTAAATGAATTTGCTAAAAGTAAAAACATAACACCAAATTACTTACATTGGTTTTTGAGTTTAAATGATACAAAAGAATACTTAAGTTCTTATGCTGTTGGAACCGTTTTTTTAAGAATACCCAGAAAAATAATAGATAGTCTTGTTATTCCAATGCCATCACATTACTATACAGAAACAGAAGCCTCTGAAACAATTATAACAAAAAATAATACTTTATTTAAGAAGTTAATCGCTCAATTTTATAGTGATTATTTACTGAATGTTAAAAATGAAAGATATTTAACAGCAATAATTTTAGCAGGCGCAATAACAGAAGCAATACTATATCAAGTTTTATTAGAACAAGATATCGACAAAAAGATTTTAAATGAAGATAGAACATTGGGTTTGGGGAAAATGATAACATATCTGAAATTGTTAAAATTGGACAAAACATTTTCAATACCTATTACTCACTTGATTGATTTACAGAAAAAAAGAAATGCAGCAATACACGTAGGACTTGCAGTAAACAACCAAAAAGGTTTTGACAAGACTGACTTAGAATGTTTTAATCAAATAATCAAACACTTTGGAATATAACGAAATCGCCAGCGCCTAATCAAGTAATCTTTTCCACAAGTAATTAGCTGACAAATAGAATCTTTCACTTCATCCCCAAAATTTATTTTGATTAATTGTGCCAATTTGAAATATTTTATTTATATTTGCGATTTAATGGTCAAATCCCAAAATGTAAAATCTAAAAAATGGCAAGTTTCGGACATTACATAAAAACCGAGAGGGAAATCCGAGAGTGGACACAAACTGACTTTGGTGCTAAAATTGGTATTAATTCAAGTGCTATTAGTCGAATTGAAAACGGAACACAAAAATTTAGTAAAACTAAGTTGCCGAAATTATCAGAACTGTTTGGTATAAGTCTACAAGAAATAAAGGATTTATATTATGCTGATAAATTTGCAAATGAAGCTTATAAAAATAAATGCTCAGATAAAGTTTTTGTGGTTGCAGAAAATACTATAAAGTATTTAAAATCAAAGAATGTTAAACAAGCAAAACTTAACTTTTAAACATTATGAGCGAAGAACTTTTACAAAGAGATCTTTTAAAGAATCCTGAAAAAATTGGGAAATGGGATTTTTATAATATTGGAGCTACGTCTGTAAAAGCATTAAAAGAATTTGGTATTATTCGTAATGTAAATTATGGAGCCGAGGAAAAAAAGAAAGTCGATGGATTAATCGTTCAGAAGAAAAATGTAATTGCCGTAATTGAATATAAAAAACCTTCTGAATTTAAAACAGTAGCACAGAAAAACAAGGCAATAAAACAAGAATTAGAAGTTGCCCGAAAACTTGATGCTCATATAATTATTGCAACAGATACTAAAGATGCTGTTTGGGTAAATGTTTTAACAGGCAATAAAATAAAAGACGAGAACGGAAAAGAAGTAAAAACAAACTTTGACTTAAAAGACGAAAAATTAACAGAACTTATTGAAAAAATAGTTTTTTCAATAAATGAACTAAATGACCAAATTAAACCAAAACAATTGGTAAATCCAACTGACTTGGCAAAACAGATTTGGCAAGACATTTGGTCGGTAAGTGGAGCAACACCGGAAAATTGTCTTTATACCTTTGTAGAACTTTTTATTTTCAAATATTTAAGTGATTTAGGCATTTTAGGACAAGGTATAAATTTCGACCATTTACAAGAAAGGTATCAATATAAATTAGAGAATGCTGATGAACAAGCGTTAGAATATTATGCAACTACCATTAGACCTCAGATAAAAAAACTATTTCCAGAAGGAAGAGATAATACAACTATTATTAATGGGACTATCTTTGTTAGCAAAGACCAAAAAGCTGTAAAAGGATATAGTACAGTTTTCAAAAAAGTTTTGACAAAATTTAAAGACTACGGAAAACTTGAACATATTGATTACGATTTTAAAAGCCAACTTTTTGAAAGTTTCCTAAAGGAAAGTATAAGCAAAAAAAATTGGGGGCAATTTTTCACACCTTTAAAAGTTGTCAGAGCTGTTGTAGAAATGGCAAAAGACGATATAAAGGTTGGTGCAAAAATTTGCGACCCAGCTTGTGGCGTTGGAAAATTCTTATTAGAACCTGTCATAACAAAACTTGACCAGTTCTACGAAATCAAGAAAGGAAAGTTAATTCCTAAAATTACAATTCACGGTTACGACAAAGGTTTTGACAAAGACGAACAAAAAACAATCATATTGGCAAAAGCCAATATGTTGATTTATTTTTCTGACATTATTAAAGAAAACCCGAGCATAACAACTGAATTTGCTGACCTTTTTAATGACAGTTTTTTACTCAAAACAAATTCAATCTTGGGAACACTTTCTGAACCCGTTGAAAATGAATATGACCTTATCCTAACAAATCCGCCTTATGTAACAAGCGGAAGTAGTAATTTAAAAGAAGAAATTAAAAAAGATGGAACACTTGTAAACTATTACAAAATCAATGCAATTGGTGTTGAGGGCTTGTTTATGGAGTGGATTATCAGAGCATTGAAACCAAACGGAAAAGCATTTATTATTGTACCTGATGGGATTTTCAACCGTCAAAATGATAAAAATTTAAGACAGTTTATATTAGACGAATGTTATATTGACGGTATCGTTTCTTTACCATTAAACACATTCTTTACCACAAATAAAAAAACTTACATTCTTTGCTTAACTAAAAAAGCAAACAAAAAGGACGTTCAGACTGACCCTGTATTTACTTATTTAGTTAGTGAAATGGGAGAAACAAGGGACGTTTATAGATTTGATATTGATCAAGACGATTTAAGTGAAGCTGTTACTTTATATTCCTTTTTCAAAGGGAATAAAGCAAGTTTTGCGAAAATCAATACAGATAAAAGATGTAAAATTCAACCAATTGATTTATTTATACCTGACAATCATTGGAGTATTGATAGATGGTGGTCAAACGATGATAAGGTTCAATTGGGAATTATTGAAGAAGAAAAACCTGTTGCAATTACTGTATTTAGTGATATAGTTAATGATATTTCTGATAGCCTCAAAGAATATTCCAGTATCCTTAAAGAGGTTGCTGAAAAAAAAAAACAAAAAACAAATCTTAAAGAATTAAAATTATCTGACACCAAATATTTTGAAATAAGTATCGGAAAACGGATTTTAAAGAAAGACATATACAATTCAAAAGGATTAATCCCAATATTTAGTGCGAATGTCAAAGAACCAATTGGAGTTCACTCAAATAGCATTATTCAAGATTTCAATAGCAATTTTGTATTGTGGGGGATTGATGGAGATTTTGAATTTAATGTTGTTAAAAAAAACAAACCATTCTATCCAACAGACCATTGTGGAGTAATTAGAATTAAGGATGATGAAATTCTTCCAGAATATTTAATGCTCCAACTTGAAAAATGCAAAAAACATTATGGTTTTGATAGAGGATTAAGGTCTTCCATCAAAAATATGAAAGAAGTAGTTATTAATATTCCTTTTAATTCTAAAAACAACATCGACAGAGAAAAGCAAATTGAAGTAATAGAAAAGTATCAATTTGTAATTGAATTAAAAGAGAGTATTGAAACTTACAAAGAGCAAATTAATAAGCTAACAATCGAAATTGACAGTTTAGTAGATTTTGATTTAGCTGAATTTAAGTTGAAAGATTTATTTTATATTGAAAAAGGAATTGCAAAATATACAAGAAAATATGGTAATCAGAATAAAGGAGAGTACCCTGTTTATTCTGCCTCTAATAATTCGCCTTTAACCTACATTAATTCATTTGATTATGATGGAAAATATTTGACTTGGGCGACAAATGGGTTTGCAGGATATATGATGCTAATTGATGGTAAATTTTCAATAAATGGGGATAGAGGTCTACTAAAACCGAAATCAAACAACATAAGTATATCATATGTAAAAAATATTTTAGAACCACAATTACGCAGTTTGGCAAAGGGTAGAAAAGGTGAAAAAGGAGAAGATGAATTTACAAAAGTTTATCCTTCAATGATAGAAAACATTACTATTCCAGTTCCTATTGCCAAGAATAACACACCCGATATAAAAGCCCAAATGAAAATTGCCGACAAGTATAATAAAATAGAACAGATAAAAAAGAATATAACAGAAGAACTTGATAGAATATCAAAAACAGAAATAGACTTTGAGTAGCTCTCGTTTCGTAGTCATACACATTGCAAAGCCGCACAAGCCCCAACCAGCCAAAGAGCCCACCTACCCTACCCTAACCCCACCTGAGCGAAATTTGCATTTCCGTAAAATAAAAAAACATTAAAGGATAAGATAAACGCAGATTTGTCATTTAAACTCTGACAATTTGAAGTATTATGCACTTAATCAATGGTATAAATCATGAGCTTTCTAATAACCATTATTAGAAAATTCATAATATAAATATTTGATAAACAATTTTATACACTCCATAATAATTAATTTTTAATAAAAAAAGCTTAAAAGATTTGGTTATTGAAAATATTTTTATATTTGTGGGCGAAAAAATAAAAAAAATTACAAGATAATCACCACTTGGGGGTTACACAGACATTAGCGGCAAGTGTAAAAAGACAGAGACAACGATAAATTGAAAAGTAAACCATTGTGAAGGGACAGAAAAAAGAAATATTGACAAGATTAGAAAGCCAACACTTAAACCGACCTGATATTTTTTATTTCTTGCCCATCGCACATTTTTTAAAACAATTACCGACCCACATTGCACACATTGCCAAAGCCCCACAACGCTACGACCAAAGCTTTGTCAAAGAGCTTGCAAAGCCAACGCGCCGAGAAAAATTGTTATAAAAATTTGCCGACATTTAAAAAATAAAAAACTCTGACTCACGATCCGACACAGAAAGACAACAAAGTAAAATGACAATGACAGAGAAACTAAATATTGACAATAGGTTACAAGACTGGAGGACAGAACACCAGGCGGTAACATGCAGTATAGTTAATAAGGGTCGAGTAGTATGCGAAACATTGTATCTCGCCTCAAACTTTTGTCACGGTGGATAAGAACGCAGCCACTAAATCCCTTACTGGCCATACCGCCGACCGTTATAGCCAATGCTGAAAAAGCATAAAACAAATTAAAATGATGCCTCAATGAAAAAAATAGAGAAATATAGATTTAGTTTAAAAAAGACATTGATATTTTTCTCTATAACAATAATTATTTTTGTAGCAATTACCTTTTTTACTGCTAAACTTCTATTTATAAAAGGCGGTCTTGACTATTATGGTTATCCACTTACTTTCCATATAGATTATCATTCCAATTTAGATTTGGGATATAAGTCAACCAACATTTTGCCTATCAGAGAACAAGCGCTTTCAAATGCCACTAAAATCTTTAACTTTTTTATTGACCTATTTTTAGTTGCACTTTTTGTTGCTCTCCTTTTCTTATTAAATAAATTAATCTTCGCAAGGATAAAGTCTAATTTAGGAAAAATCCCAGCATCTTATTTTGGACTGACTTATTTAATTATAATTCCTATTTATGCATTAATATACTTTTTAATGCCAAATCAATTTTATAAGAATACATATAATATCGAGAATATTAGTGTTGGTTATGAAACGACGAAAGATATTCAATACGAAATTACCGATGAGATTATAAACATCTTAACTAGAAATTTCAACGTGCATTATAAAAATGGATATATATTATCTGATAATGGTGATACGATTAAATGCCCTATTTCCTCTGGCTCAATGCAGGATTATGTCGTTACGACAGATGGTTTAAATCTATTTGTTCCAATTTTTATTTCTTGCGCTCCTTCTGGGACTTTTAATTATGCAAAAGTCATGGAATTAAAAATTGAATTGGGCAATTTAAATTATGAAAATTCACTTAATCAAGACATCTTTAGAGAATGCTGGTTACAAGAGACTTATCCCAAAGACACCATACAATTCGGATTTGACATTAATCGAATTTTTCCTAAACAACAATGGAGTTACACACAATATAAATATGGAGAATTAAGGTCAATGCATATTTCAATTCCGAGAAAATTATATCGCAAAATAAATTCTTTTGTATATGGCGTAAACGGTTATTCATTTAGAGATGATTACTGGAGTTTATTTTACTTAAGTACAGTAACTATTACAACACTTGGATTTGGTGATATTGTACCAATCACACGAACAGGGAGACTTTTGGTTTCCTCAGAAGCAATTTTAGGTGTTATTATAATTGGATTGTTTTTAAACGCATTGACAAGAAGAAAAAGTAAAAAATGAAAGCACTGGCTATAACACAGTACATATTGCAGGGCGGGGTTTGGTGGTACGCTAACTGCGGATTCTCGTTTCGCAGTTCCGTGTCCTTCGGACAGGAACGCTCTTCGAAATCCGCAACGACAACTTGCAAGTGACCGTTGGCTGCAGCCATAACTCAAGACCGTACTACTAGCGTAATTTATTGATTATATATAAACAATGGCATAAAATAATTTAACAAGGCCAATATAACATTAAAAATAATATAACTAATTACTATCAACAAACGACAACACTTTTGCTTGTTTTTATAAAAACGCCAAATTTAAATAACACAATAATATATGAGTAATGAAATTACATTATTGCACTTTTCTGATTTACATTTTGGAGAAGGACATCGTTTTAATACCGATATAATTGATGTCAAGAATATGGCAGCATCAATAAATGAAGACATAGAAAGACATACATTACAATCAAACCCCATCATGGTTGCTATTACCGGAGACTTTATTAATGCAAAAGATAAAGATAATATTATCAGAAATTTTGATATAGCCTTTGATTTTTTGCATTCAATATGCACAAAAACGTCTACCGATGAAATTGATAGTCAAAATATTTTTATTGTACCAGGTAATCACGATGTTATTCATCAAGAACCAGATAATAATTTTGATAACTATTACAAATTTTATGAGAAAATTCATGGGAAAAAACCTAATTTAATTGAAATCAGGAAATATGAAAATCCTCAAATAATTATTGCAGAAATAAATAGTTGTTCTTTCGTTAAAGATGATCCGAAAGGATTAAGAGGAAGAGTTACAGAAAGTGCAATAAAAAAGATGCAAGAAGACTTAGAAAAAATAAAAATAAATTTCCAATATAATGATTACCTAAAAATTGCATTATTACATCATCATATTGTTTTATTACCGCCTTTTATTAAAAAGAGGCAAGGTAAAACAAGAAATAATGACGAAATTATTAATGATACAATAATGAATAATAACCATTTAATTAGCGTTCTTAATAAATATAACTTTCATTTAATTTTACATGGGCATAAACATCACCCATGTCAATATATACATGATCCAAACTCATATTGGGATAAAAATAGTTCTAAGATTCCAATGCTAATTGTTGCAGCAGGTAGTTGTGGTAGTAAACAATTACCAAGCAGTGGAGAACAACCTTGTAATACATTTAATGTACTTCAAATAAATTGGGAAAATAGAGGACAAATAACAATAAAACTAGCTGTAAAGGGATTACAAATATATGATGAAGAAAAAGAAGAACTCCCTCAAAACGAATGGTATTGGGAGAGTATTAAATATCGAGAATTTTGCTTTCAATATTTACAAACTAATAAATGTGAATGGAAAATTACCATATCTAATGAGGTTTTAAATACTTCAGAAGCTTTAATATCTTGTTTAAAAAATTGTTTATTAGATGATTCTATTTTTCTTAAAACTGTCTACTCGGAACAAGATTACAGAAATTCAAAACCAACAATATATAATATTTCTACCTTAAAATATAAATATATTGATTCGGTACTTGATGCAATTAAAGATCAAATTCAAAAAATTGACTTAGAAGAAGTCTGTAAAATACAAGATGGCTACGATATATCAGAAAAAACAGAAAAGAACATTATTAATAATGCAAAATTAGCGGGAGCAAGAATAGAAAATTTTATAAGAAAATATCAAAATGGAAACAAATCTTAAAAAATTACTAAATAGTAAAATTGAGTATAATTTGTCAGAAACAAATTACACTATCCCTATTGCAGATGAGTCCATCAGAAGTAATCTTCAAATGTATAAAAAAGAAACAATTGGGAGTTGCTTACAACGGTACAACATCGACATTTTAAATAATTACAATAAGTGTATTAACGATTTAATGTGTTCTGAATCTTTCTTTATAAATCCAGACCCCAAGGTAATTTATAAGCCAAACAAATCAGGCAATCCCAATGATTCCAAAGGATATTATATTGAAAATCAAAATTATGATGAGCTAAATAGAGATTTACATGATATAAAAGACATAATTGAACCTTCAACAAAATTTATTACTGGAGGACGAGGAATAGGTAAAACTCTAACAATAAATATTTTGCTAATTAGAAATTTTGATTTTTTATGTAAAAATAAAATTATTTTTACACGTTGTGATATAAAAAAATTTCAGGGACTAAAGCTACATGAGCGAAAGCATGATGGAAAAGAGAAATTTGGTATAGCCAATTATATTGACTGTCAGTTTTTATATATTCTTTGTGAAAAATTAGATTTACCGTTCTATCAAAATATATTATCCATTCTCAAAAATAGAACTTATAGGTATTTAATAAGTAAAGATTATACTATCGATGAACCTAAGTTTAAAATTGTCGATATTACTTCTCAATTAGAAAAGTATCAAGCTTTAATTAGGGATTACCAGAAATTACATAAAAATGATGAAGATGACAACTATGCAAGACAAGTTCTTATAAAAAGTAGATTATTAGCTCCATATGAAGGCTCAATCAGAGCATATACAAATTGGATTAATTTATCAAAAGAAATTCAACTAATCCTAAAAAATAATAATTATAAGTTTTGGGCAATTGTTGATGGAATAGATAATATAAATAGATATGATACTAATGGCAAATTTCAAAAAGAGTTTGATGATATTTTAGATACTACAATTGATTTTCATTTGGAAAAAGAAGGAAAGTCTTTTGTATGGTTTTTACTACGAAATAATACATATCAATTATTAAAAAGTAAAATCAAAGCACTTAAGCCACATCGACTTATAAAAGAAGAAGACCATTATAAATTTGCCATAGAAAAGCTTAACAAAGAAGATGTTATAAAGGAAAGGAATCGTGTTTTTAAAATCAATAGTGATTATTTAAAAGGCATTGAATTACCTGAAAATATTAATGACCTATGCCATCATTTCTTTCAAGAAGAAATGATAAAAAAATCGCACCATATTCGTAATTATATCTTTAATTGGATAAATTTTTTATTCTGGCATGCATTATACCATGTAAAATACAAATCACCTTTGTTTAGTGAAAATTTTTACTATTCAAATTTAATTCTAAATGAAAGACTATTCTTAGAAACTAGTAATTCGGTGCTTCAAAACAAACAACGCAGTGATATATTATTTAATATATTCTATTATAACACATATATAACCCAGAAAAATCCTATTATTTGGCATGGTTGGTGTGCTACGCGAATAATGCAACTAATTGAATCTTTTGGAGATAGTGGAGTGAAGGAAAATAAATTAGTCTTAAAACTATCAAATCTATTCTTATATAATAAAAAACAAGTAAAACTAACATGTCAAAATCTCATGGTCTATGGTTTTATACGTTATAATGATGATGACGATTTGTCTATTAAAGTAACCAAAGAAGGGAAGGAACTCATAAATTTTATTTATTCACACTTGGAGATAATTTATTACTGTTCATTAGATACTCCTTTGCCAAGTTTTTGTATTAAAGAACATCACATATCCTCTCATAATAATAGTCCATTCATAAAAGATTTTGCACCTAATTGTTTAAATTCGACAAGATTTTTTTTAAATTTTCTTGATTTTCAACATAATAAAGAGATGAAAAGGCTAAATAACCCAAATCTTATTAATATTTTTAAAAATCCATTAGATGATAGTGAAATATCTAAATCCCTTTGCAAAAAAATAAAAGATTTGACTGCAAAATAGAAATTTCATTAATCAGGATCAAAAAAATATATCTGTTTGTAATTCTTATCAAACTTAAAATTAAGAATGAATAATGTAAAAAATGGCAGCCGTTAATCGAAGTACTGTCTTAAAAAACAAAATCCATGTATAATGATCTCTTTTAACAGAATTACTTTACTTTTGGAAATAAAACTTGAATTTTTTAGAGGATAAACAAGTTGGTGGCAAGGCAAAAAAAGGCACATAGAAATATATTGTTAAACTTAAAAATAAGATTATGAATAAGAATAGAAATTCGGTACTACATCTTTCACTTCTAGTTAGAATCACACTTGTTTTTGCAAATATTGCAATTTTCCTTGGAATAGTAGTGGCCATTTTTAACTATTACCAAATGAAACACATGGAGGAAAGAAAAAATGCTATTGATGCAGTAAATAGATTTTATAATAGCGATTTTTTAAAAAGTACGGCTATAATTAAAAGCAATATTGACCATGATTCCAATGAATATATTGGAGCTAATAATTTGGTATTTAACACTTACTATATAATTTCTATTATATACCAAAACAACATAGCTGATAATGAGATTATACAGAAAGCTATAAAAAATGAGCTTGAAGATTTCACTAAAACTGAAGAATTTAATAAAGAACCAGAAGGTGTTGAAAAACAAAGCATTTTACTAATGTTATCAAATATTAACCTTAAAAAACAATCTAAATGAGAACAAACATATTAGTTAGTATAATTCTAATCTTTTTTTTATCTTTAAATGCATTCGCTCAAAGAATACATGGGTATAAATTTAAGACCGAAAACAGTTCTGAAAAAAGTGAAATAAAGGATCAAAATAAACTTTCCAAAGTCCATAAAGTTACTGTCAATACTGGAAAGGATACATTATCACAGATTTCTGAATTTGTTAATTTGACAGGTAATGAAAAAATTGTGTTTAAAGAATCGTTTTCTAATGATGTGCTTGATAATACTTGGATTGCAAATTCTGGAACCAATAATATGAAGGCAGTTAATGACTCTGTCCATAAGAAAGTCTTAAAAATTTCAAGTGATAACCCCAATGGCGATTCTTTTTTGGAATATGATTTAACCGACAAATTAAGAGGGAAAAAGATAAGACTAAAAGCTTTAATCAAAACTGACAACATACGGAGAGGTGCTCAAATTTTTGAAGTAGGACAATTATGTATAAAATTCAAAGTTGACAATATTGTTTTTTATGAAGCAGTTCAGAACTTAGTAGGTTCTATGGATTGGGCTGAGCATTCTGCGCATGAAGATGGCAGATATTCACTTGATAATACAGACAATGGAGAATATGCATTTTATATACCTGAAAATGCTACTAATATTATTTTGTATTTAGGTTTACAAAATTGTACTGGGTCAATATATTTCAAAGATGTTGAAGTTTCGGAGGTGCAATAATTGATGCTTTCTAAATTTGCATGTCACCTTAAATGGAAAATCACCTCGTTTATAAACAGGGCCTTTTTTGCTTGTAAGAATAAAAAAGCCTGTTGCTAATCGAATTCTAAGACCAAACCAAACCTTTTTTATTTTTTTATTAAATAGCATGTTGTTTAAAATCTTTATTACTTTTACTATCTAAAAAAAATAACAGATGCCTTTTAGTACGAGTGATTTGGTTAAATGTTATTAAACCAATAAATTAACTGATGTAATTCGAATTCCAACTAAATTGTAAATAAATTAGACAATCGTTAGGCAACCCTAATACACTGGAATCTACAATAAAATTAATTCGATATGGATATAAAATTAGAGTTGACAAATTTAATCGCTCCTTTAATGCTTTTATTAAAAGCAGCAAAAGATGAATATAAACATGCATATTTTAAAGGGCTTGAAGATTATTTAATAAGTCGAGCTGAAAAATATTATATGACAAATACATTTTTACACAGAGGTCAAAAATTAAAATTCAATGATGTATATTATCCACTTAAAATACATGCTGCAGGTTCACAAGATAATATTTTGCCAAATATCAATTTATTTAACAGCCATAAATATATTAGTCTTATAGGAACTGCTGGTTCAGGGAAAAGCATGATAATGAAATTCCTTTTCATTGAAAGTTTAAACAATTATTATAGGATACCGATATTCATAGAACTACGAAGGTTTAATTTCGAAAGCATATCTTTTAAAAAATTTATTTTCAATTCCATAATTGAAACAAATCTTGAGCCTAATGAAAATACGTTAAACCGAGCATTGAAAAGTGGTGTTTATATTTTCATTTTTGACGGGCTTGATGAAATTTCATTAGAAAAAAAAGAACAATTCTTTTGTGATTTAGACAGTTTTGTCGACTTATTTTATAACAATACTTTTGTAGTATCATCTCGTCCCAGAGCAGGTGCAGAACAAATGCCTCGGTTCGAACCATATTATGTTTCAGACATTAAAGAGGAAGAATATTCAGATTTCATCAAAAAGGTTATATCCGATGAAGAAAGGCAAGAAAATCTTTTTAAAGTTTTAAGTATACAGGAAAACAACCAGTACCTACATTACTTTAAAAATCCATTACTCTTTTCAATGTTCATTTTAACTTTTGAACATCATCCTGAAATTCCCTCAAAAAAGAGTATATTTTATCAAAACGTATTTGATACTTTATATGATAAACATGATGGTATAACAAAAAACAGTTTTACTCGAAAAAGGAAGTCCAAGCTGCAAAAAGATGAATTCATTAGACTGATATCATATTTTTCAGCAATGACTTTTATTAAAGGTGAATATTATTTTACTCATGAGTCTTTATTTGACATTTTTGAAGAAATTAGAACACATATAAACACACTTAAATTTGAATCAGAAGATTTAATTTTAGATTTAGATGTTTCGATTTCTATCTTAATAAAAGATGGCTTAGAATATACTTTCCCTCACCGTTCTCTGCAAGAATATTTTACGGCGCTTTTTGTTAAAAATTATATTTCTTCGGAAGAATCAAAACAAAAGTTCATCCAAAAAATAATCGATAATTCGAGATTAAAATCGTTAGATAGGAACAAACAGTTTTGGCATCTTTTTTATGAAATAGATAGAAATTCCGTTTTGAAGTTCTTTCTAATACCATTATTCAATGAGATAGCTAAATTTAATGTTCTTGAAGTGATACCATATAATAAAATATTTAAATTTCTCGATATTGGCTTTTATTTTGTTAAAAGTAAAACCAAATTTTATTCGCAAGAATTGTCTGATATTGACAGAAAAGAATTTAAAAAAATAAGAAAAATAATACATAAAGATCTGGATGAAGTTTATTTCGGACAAGAAAACATTGAAAATGCAGATATTAGCAAACCTATGTATTCTCATAGGTTTAATAATGATAGGACTAGTCGAGATTTAAAAATCAGACAAGTTGACTCGATTTACTGGGATATTATTGAAATTCGACTTAATGATGATAAACAGAGATTGTTTAAAGCATTAAATTCATCGAACTTCGTAGATGTTTTCAGAAATCAAATAACTAATAATTTCGTCGACCCAATACCGAATAATTACATGATTTCAATTAGTTCAATTTTGTTAAATGATATCGTTGAAGAAACTTTAAGATCTAGCGAATTTGACAAGCTACTTTCTGAATTTTTAGATAAATTTAACGTTGAAACGCGTAAAATGCAGAAAGAATTAAAAACAGATGAAGATGAACTTAAATTCATTTTTACATAATAAACCCAGCTACCAATCGAGTAGCTTTTCCCGCCAGTAATTAGCTGACAGATAGATTACAGTTTTACCCTGTACTTGGTTCGCAAAAAAAAATAAAATCATCGTATAGTGAGCTCTTTTAACAGAATTAATTTATTTTTGAAAATAAACCCTAACAATTGTCAGGGTTATACAGCCAATTTAGGATATATTGGGATCATTTTGTTAGGCCTATATATGTCATGTGAAATAATACGAAGTATCGGAATATTTAATAATTGATGATAGAATTATGGGCGAAAAGGTAAAAATTAATTCAGAGAAAATAACTCATTATAATCAAAACAATAGGCAAATTAAGCATACTATTTTTACCTATACTTTGGTTTGGATTTCAGTCTTAGGATTTGTTGTTCAAATATTTTTTATTCGTTTTAGATTTAGCGATTTCCCTTGGCGTACATTTTTTAATGACACTTTTTCTACATATCTCTATATGCTTTCAATTATAATCTATTTCTTTTCATGGCTATGGGGAGTCACTTTTGACATAAAGGATCAGAAAAAGGTTGTTGTTAAAAATCCGTATGAAGGACGATATCCAAAACATGCAATAATAATGTTTGTTATCCTTGCCGCTCTTTTTATAGCACTTATTTTATCTCCATCCTTTAAAATTTTCTCTATACTTTTATTACTCCTGGTATTTATCAATATGCTAAGTTGGAGGTTTGTTTTATTACCAATCGCAAAGCAAACATTAGGACTAAATATTATTGAGTTGAAAAAAACACATAACACTCATGGATTGCATCTGTTAAATTGTATTAGAACCCATATATTTGGTGTTTGGCAATGGTACAGATTTTATGTTGGACTTTTAATAATAATAATAATAATTTTGTCATATTATACTTCACTAACTGAAATTATTTCATCATTAATTAAAATCAAATCTACTAATATAATAATTAGTTCTTTAATTTTTGTTTATGTTGTTATAATTGAGGGTTGGATTTGGTTTATTAGGATACGAAGGACATTACAAATGAGAACAATTGAGAATTTAAATTCCGACCATCCATTTATATCACAAAGTACTATATGTCAATATAATAGTGTTGCGACAAGGAAAACAAATAAAAAAGAAAAAAAATTATCTATCGATTATTCACTTTTGATAATCTCTATCTTTACTTTCTTTGCTGGTTTCTTTAGTTTTTTAGTTTTGAGTATTGTATTTAATGTTTTTTGGATCGATTCTACTTACCAATTACCATTAATTTATAATTGGTCTGTAATGATCGGTGATTCAATATTGATTCCAATAATCAACTATATGATATTTTATACATTATTTGTATTAATATCAATTCCTGTTATTTTCAAATATAAATCCGTTCTTACAATTTATATCGTTATTTCCTTATTTATATCTGTTATCTCGAATACAATTGCTCATTTAGCTTGGCTTAATGATGGAATAAGCGATTTTATTTCTTTAAATCTAGATAAATTCTCAATAATTGGTTGGTGGCACTTTGTTTTTAGCATTATTGAGATGTTCATTCTTCTTTTTGTTGGTTTTCTTTGGTATGTTGCTATTAAAGAAAAGAAACTTTATGCAATTAAATATATTAAAAATACTTGGTTAATAATATTTGTCTTTACACTATTGGCTACATTAGATTTATTGACAAAATATTTTGTCGTATTTAACGGTATTACAATACAAAGGATGATTTCTATGGATAAATTTGCTTTCATAACTCCATCATTAGCAATACTGATTTTTATAATTTTTAAAATATTTGAAGTTCGACAGAGTAAAAAAAGAAATTATTGAACCTAATCAAGGAATCTACTCCACCAGCCTCCCCCCTAAAACCGGCCAAAGAACTTCCCTACCCCACCCCACTGAGCGGAATTTGCATTTCCGCAAAATAAAAAAACATTAAAAGATAAGATAAACGCAGATTCGTCATTAAAACTCTGACAATTTGAAGTATCATACACTTAATCAATGAAATATATTACAAATTTTCTAATAACCGTCATTAGAAAATTCATAATATAAATATTTGATAAACAATTTTATACGCTCCATAATAATTAATTTTTAATAAAAAAAGCTTAAAAGATTTGGTTATTAAAAATATTTTTATATTTGTGGGCGAAAAAATAAATAACTGCCATAATGGGGGTTACACGGACACTACCGCCAAGTGTAAAAAGACAGAGGCAACGATAAATTGAAAAGTAAACCATTGTGAAGGGACAGAAAAAAGAAATATTGACAAGATTAGAAAGCCAACACTCAAACCGACCTGATATTTTTTATTTCTTGCCCATCGCATATTTTTTAAAACAATTACCGACCCACATTGCACACATTGCCAAAGCCCCACAAGCCAACGCTGAAACCAAAGCTTTGCCAAAGAGTGCAATTTTTCCTTTACTTATTTTAATTCTCAGTGGCAATATTTTGCAAATTATGAATTATAAAATAATGATGGTAAAAGAACCACTCCAAATGCAGGCTAACGAATACATCATTACATATACACTAGCTTATACTCTTACTTAATTATTTCGAATTTTGACAACCTGAAAAATAAATATTGAAATGGAAATATACTTTGGAAATAAATTTACGTCAACACATCTTGATAGTATTGTAGGTGAATATTGGGAAAAGGCTAAAAATGTAAATCCAAATCAGATAATAAACTTTAGACTTGAAAATATTGAGTGGATTGGATTGGAGGAAATTACATTTTTATTTGGCTGGTTTAGGTATTTAATACTAAATGATAAGAAAATAAAAATACATCTACCAAGGTATGGCAGTGATTTTAAGAAGCATAACCAACTTGTGAATCTTTGGGGTAAGTGGAAGATTTTTTCATTTATAAATCTCTTAGATGGAAACAATAAGATTGATGATTTTTTCAATATTGACAGCTCTGTAAATAAGATTATTGACAATAGTATCCGTAATCAGCAATATAAACAGGACAATCTTGAAGATGACATTACTGTTGTTCCTTTTCAAGCGATTGGGGCAGAGGGTTATGGTGATATTAGAAGCATTGATGATTTAATAATTAATAAAATACATCGACCGTTAAATTTGATGCAACAGGTTAAATCTGTGCTGGATATTTCAACTGATCTAACTGAAACGGACACTTTACTACTGAGTAAAATAGTTACAAATGAACTTTTCCTAAATGTAATTCATCACTCTTTTGAGACAAATAATTCAAATGCAAACGAATGCTACTTCGCAATTTCATTAAAAAGAAAATTAACAATAGATAGTATAATTAAAAGTGAAAATAACAAAAGTATTTGGCAAAGAATCAACCGTTTCAAAGAAGATTATTGGACAGCACAATCAAATATAAGCCACTTTACAAAAGATGAGGCAAAAACCCTTTTAGATGCTTATCTAATGACAACACTTCCTAAAGGATATAATGAAGAAAGGACAAGTGATACATTAAATTTTTTCAAAGATATTTCAAATAGTAAATATCAATTTAGAAATGAATCATATATTGAATTTTCATTCCTTGATTTTGGACAAGGTATTCCGCGTAGTCTAACCGCAAATTACAAAGAAGACATTCAGAATGATAGAAGTAATTACATTATGGATGAACTTAACTTTAATCACTTAAAACAAAATACAGACACAAGAATTCTTGAATATGCATTTCTCCTCAACTCTTCTCGTCATCCTTTTGATATTGAAATTCAAACTGAATATGAAATACCACGAGGTCTCTATTACTTGATAGACATTGTGAGAAGATATAATGGTTTGGTGGTAGCAAGAAGCGGAAAAGGAAAGGTTGTTTATGATTTTAGTAAAGATGTTAATGAAATAAAAGAAGCAGTTAAATATTCAAATAATGATTCTTCGCTTCCTTTCTTTCAAGGAACATTAATCTCAATCGTAATACCTGCTTCACAAAATTTTTCAGAAAAAAGAGGTGCTGCAAAACCATCATATAGATTACCCGATAAGATTCTTCCAAAGAAAAACCACTATTATGCTTTAATTGATTTGATAAATGAAATAGAAAAGAAATGTAAAAATGAAAAATCGGTAAAGCCTACATTACAAGTTATTTACAAAGAATTATTTAACACAATCAACCATATTTTTTCAATACATAGAAAAGAATCATCATTACTTATTTTTGATTGCTCAGGCTTCAGTATTTTTCCATTAAAACACAAATTACTTTACTACTTTTCCTCATCACCAAATGTGAACGAGTTGACGAGTGTTGTTTTATTGAATTTCAATGATATTGATATAATCAATGATGTAAAAAACTCAATTGCTTTCAAATTAAATAGACTAGACAGTATTAATCATTTGTATAAACCTATCCCAATAATCAATTCTGAAAATGAAACTTTTTGGATTGGAGTTGCAAATGAGTTTGATGAAGCAAAATTAAATGAGTTGCTACGTTTTGAATCACACTTTATTGCCAAGTCAGATTTAAGTAATCCACAAGATTATGAAGGTAATTTTTTAAATATTGACAAATATGGCAATGTTACATCCATAATATTAACTCAATCAGAAATCATTGAATTTGTTAAGCATGAAAAATAATCTAATCATTGATTCAAGTTATAGAAGATTAGATGAGTTTATTGCTAAGCAAACTCAGAATTCCGAAGTAACAGGAGAAGTATATCTTGCAGCAGGAGGCTATTATCAGAATTGTTACATTGCAATTTTTGAAGAGTTGGTATCAACTGATGATTCGAGAATTCCCGATTCAGGAATCGCAGAAGCAAATGTTGAATTCATCGCTGAATTATTTGTTAAAGAATTGATTAGGAAATTCCCTGACAAGAAATTTCCATTTAATAAAATAGTGAGTGTAACTCTACCGAGTCAAATTATCGCTAAGGCTATTCATAGAAATCTCAGGAAATATTCTGATATAAGGTATTACAACAATAATAATGGAGTCAAATTTAAATCAGATATGCCGAAACTGATTAGATTGGCAAGTTATTATTCCTTTTCAGAAGAAGTACAGTTTAAGAATATTATTGCAGGAGATAAAGTGCTTGTTGTCAATGATGTTATCTCAACTGGAAAGTTAATCAAAGATATTCACGATAGCATTGCCTCCATTGGGACAAATGAAGATATTTCAGATCCAGCAAGTGTAATGTGTGTATTATCAGTTGTGGATTCACGGGTTCCTGATGACAAAATAAATATTGACAAACATAAAAGGTCAATATATTTTAACTCAACTGATGGATTTTCTGAGAAAATGTTTTTGTCTTTAGTTAAAAAAGAAATTTTTAAGTTCCATCAGAACCCTCATCCAGATTTAACTCTTGTCAGGATAAATCCTATCTTAAATGCGAGGATAACAATTGAGTCAAGGCACAGTGAAGAAGATAAAGTTGCATTTAAAAAAGCAGAAGACTTTTTGAAAAATATACCAATCGAGGCAATGACTATTGGACACTTCACAGAAAACTCATTGCATCATCAATATTTTTTTAGACCAGAAAAACTTTTCAAGACCAATACAGAAAATAAAGAAAACATAGGCATTAAACTTGTTCGAAACATTTACAAAGAAATTGTTAATAAAGAGCAAAAATACGATTTGGATTTTTTTACTAAATCAATTTTATATCAACTCGATTCTTTTGAAGATTTAGTAAAAGAATATGCCGATAATCCAGGTTTCGAAGTAAGAAAATTCAAGAATCAATTGGTAAGTTATTTGAACCAAACAAAAAAAATAGTACAAAGTAGAAATTCAAAAAAAAATGCAAAAATTCAAACTCTACACAAAACAGATTTCGTGTTTTATCCTGTATTTTCTGGTATTGAATCAGATGATTTAGTTGTAGAATTGGATAATATTTTTGGAGTTCATTATAGTAACATCATCCCTCTACAACGATTCGATACAAATAAAGGATGGAGATTTATCATTCCTCAAAAAAGTTATAATTCACGATTAAAAGGAAGAAAGGCTCTTATACTTGATATGGGTTCTTTTACTGGCGAATCAATTATTCAAATGATTGATGCTCTTTGTGTATTTGAACTTAAAAAAATAATTGTTATATCTCTTATTGGAAGATTAGAAGATTTCAATAGGGAGTTTTTGTCTCGGATTAGGGAAATGAAAGTTAAAGTTCTTAATCAATCTCGTAAGTACGTTAAAAATTCTAATTTATTGTTTGAAAATACATTAGCTCCTGTTAATATTTATTTTGGTACTAATTTGCATTTTCCAGCATCACAATCAACAAAAGTATGCGAGCATTGTAAAGAGATTGCCTCCCTTATGGCATATAAAGAACTAAAAGAGTTTCAAACAACTTCCGCTATTGTCTACATTAATTATAGAATAAATATTCTTAAAGTTATTCATGTGAATGATGTTGAGAACTATTGCCCAAAATATTTTCCCCAAAATACTGATGGAACTTTTGATATACTGACATTTTTTGTAGTTCGAGATCATTTGGGTAAAATAGATGGATACAGATTCTATACTGATTATTACACTTATTTTGACAAATTGAAAGATGACTCCTTTGAGTTCAAAAAAAGAATTGAGGCAATTATTGCAGTTACACTTCATGAAAAGCATTTAATAAAAACTATTGAAAATCAACTTCCAGATGTAAAACAGAAAATTAACTTCTATCTTAATAACATTATTAAATCTAAAGATGCAATTTCTTCTTTGCATTATGATTGGTCAACCTTGTCTCTTTTAGAGGCGTACTTTCTTTTCAATAAATCAGAAGAAATTTTCATAAAGGCAAATTTTATTGATTTACTTGAATTTATATCAAATTGCTCAAAACAAGAAACAGTTGATTATAGTTTTATTTCATTTAAAATTGCTGAGTTTTACAAAAAGAATAAAAATAGTAAACCAACATATTTACAAAATGAATTGGTGAAATCAATTAAAGAAATCTGGCATGACATTGAAGATAATCAAACATGCAAATATTATACATTAATAACGGAATTCAACAGATTAATTGTAAATGATGAGATCGCTATAGGTTCTGAAGAAGTTAAGGCTTTCTATCATCTTTTTAATATGTATGACCTAGCTTCAGGTTATAAGCCAAGTCATAGTGACTTAGGAATTTCGATAAATAACTTAATTACATCAATTGTCGCTTTTAACATTCAGTCACAAGGGGAATATGTTGTTTTTAATTTTATTGAGTTTAAAAAAGATTACGAGAATTCAAAAAAGGAATTATTAAATATTACTCAAAGTGTTGAAAGTATTTCTAAATACTTAAATTCTTTGCATAAATTATTTGCTTCCAAAAAATTTGCACCTGAGTACTTTAATGGCGAAAAATCATTGACAAATTTATTGCAGAAAATTGATGAGATTGTTTATCCAAATTCAGATATAACAAGTCATCTTACTGAGATTCAAAATATATTAGAAACAATTGAATTTGAGTACTTTTCTCCTTCATCAAAAGATAACTTCTATAGTTTATGGAAAAATAACTCATATATATCTATAAAGCAGGTTTTAGAAAAATTTAAAAATTGGAATGATATAGATGCAAAAGATTTTTTCAGTAAATATGTTGATTATAAGAGATACTCTCAATTGATTAAAACTAAATTTCATTCATTCTCAATATTTACAGAGGATAGTTATAAAGATGTTGGTGCTAACATTCATCCTTTTCTTTTAATAAAGATTTGTAAAGAACTAATTGATAATGCGATTAAATATGCGGAAGGTTCAAACATTAATATTTCGCTAAGAAATGAATATATTGAAAGTTTAAACGTCACATATTCAGTTTTTTTGTTTTCTCAAAATACTAGTTCAAAAGGAATACCTGCAAAAGGACTTTCTGACGTTCAAAAGATTATAAATGATTTTAATGGAAAATTTGACTACCTACCTAAGGAGAATTGTTTGGATATTATAGTAAAAATACCTGTGACTCAATATAAAACAAATTAATATGGAAAAGCCATTAATTATATATTTTAATGATGAAAAAATGGTCAAATCAGCGGACGACCAAAGCAAGTTTCTTAAAAAAATGAAAGCTTTAGCTAAAGGGAACTCAATTCCTATTAGTGCAATAGATGATTTTTCAACCTTGATTAAAAATTTACCAGAAAATCGAGAGGTATTTATTTTTATTCATATAATGGGTGATGCACTGGGAGATCGCTTAGATGAAGACCTGCAAGGCATTACATGGGCAATCTCTTTAAGGGAAGAATACCCTAATTGTAACTATTATTTTGTTACTAGTAATCCAAATAAAACAACAGTAGAGATTTACGATAAGAAACCAGCACACAACATCAATACTATAATGAATAAAATTTTTGTTGAAAATTCCCATGACTTTCTACCTCAAAAAGTAAGAGAGATTAAATCATTAGATACTCCAGTAGTTTTATCATCAAATCAACCTCAGAATCCAATTTCAGGAAAAGAACGATGCAACGTTGTGATCGTATGCGTCACACCAGCAGAATTTGAAGCTTTGGACTTGATTTTTCATTTTAATGAAAATGAACCTATTAAAATTATTGAGGGAACAAGATTTTGGAGATCCTCAATCAATCAGACAATTAATTCAAATAGAAATTTAAGCTTAGTTTTAGCTATGATCGGAGATGAAGGAAATATTCCAACAACTAATATGATTAGCTCTATTTTTCAAAACTTTCAATTTGATCTGATTTGCATTGCTGGAATTGCTGCAGGAAATATTGATAAAATCAAAGTCTATTCAACTGTTATTGGAAATTATATTGTCTACTATGAAAATCAGAAATTAATTGTTGATTCGAAAGAACAGCGAAATAAACCAATTCCAAAAGAACAGCGAAATAAACCAATTCCAAAAGAACAGCGAAATAAACCAATTCCAATTGATAATAATCGAGGGAAAGATTTACCAATCTTATCTGGAAATAGCCACTTAATAAAATGGAAATCAGCTTTTGAAAAAAAATTAGAAGAGCATAAAATTGAAATATCCGAATTTGATCAAATTAAGGGAGATTGGTTAAAGTCTAACTGGTTTGATAACGTTACTTTTTCATTTGGTACAATTTTATCAGGCGAAAAATTATTTGCAGATGGAAAAACTATCATAGAACTTTTTAAAAATAATTCAATTGGTAAAGAGGCACTTGCTGGCGAGATGGAGGGTTATGGATTTGCGCATACTTGTGTTACAAAAAGACACGATGATTGGTTAGTAGTTAGGGGAATTTCTGATTATGGAGGTCAAGAAAAATTTGATCCAATTAATAAAAAATACCAGAAAGTTGCAGCATTGTCTGCAATAACATTACTTGAATATTACTTAAAAAATATATATTCATCAGTAAATAAATGATATAATAGCTGCTATATTAAAGACTATTATATCTTCTGGTTTGCAAGCACATTGCCAAAGCCGCACGAGCCAACGCTCCAACCAAAGCTTTGTCAAAGAGCTTGCAAAGCCAACACACGGCAGACAGAAAAAGTTTGAAAAACAATGAAATCATTATTAATTGTCCATAATAAATAATTATTTACTTTTGTGAAATAAAACTTGAATTATTCAGGGTTATACAGCCAATTTAGGATGCATAGGGATCATTTTGTCAGACATATATACAAGTTAATGGCAATTATAAATAAAGATAATACGAAATCTTTTTAAACAAATTATGGAAGCATCAGTAAAAAAGGGAGGAGCATATAACTTAAAGGAGGTTGTAAAATACAGTCTGGACACATATAATTTTGTTCTTGACGAAGAAGCTGAATTTTTCCTTGACCTTATTTCTAAAAATGTCCAGTACAAGATCTTCGGGGGACGACGGGCGATGGCTATTAGACGAAGAGAGAGTAACGTAAAATCTGAGCGAGAAAAAAGAATTGAAACTGCATATAAAGAATTTTCTATTAATTTAATTAATAATGCACACGGTAAAATATTAACTACCAACGAATTGTATCTTACAATGAAAGGATTATGTCCAATGTGGCCTTTTTGCTAAAAATTATGAAAGAAACTAAACTGAAATCATTTGATTTTGCGGTTGATTTAACAAAACAACTAATCTCCTTATCAACTGTGTTGATTGCAATCTCAATTACATTTTTTGAAAAATTCAGTAACAATTCAAATAAATGGATTTTGATTGGAAGTTGGATATTTTTGTTTTTATCAATAATCCTAGGTGTATTTACACTAATGACAATAACTGGCCGACTCGGTCAAGTAAAGGACGAAGAATCAATAAATTCTTTAGACATATATGGCAAAAACATTACTAAATGTGCTTCATCGCAGATTCTGAGCTTTATTATAGGGATTTTTTTACTTATTATTTTTAGTTCATTTCCAAAAAAGGATTGCGAACCAAAAGGTGTCGAAGGTATTAAGATTATTAAAGAAACTAGATACAAAATAATAGATACACAGACAAATGACACAATAATAATAAATAACAGCCATTAACAAACGCTATATTTCATTGCCGTTTCCGTTCTGACAACTTACTTTTCGTCTCGCAACAATTTCAGTGTGGCTCGACAGGAAAGTAGCCCGTAATCGGCAACGCAAACATAGCTCAACCGTTGGCTGCAAGGCTGTCGCGTGCAACTAATCAACTTTACTAATAATTAATAAAGATATAAATGGAACTTGTAATTTTTGATACAAATGCTTATAGATACTTGGTTAAAGATAAGGATTTTCCTCAAGTTGATAAGTTAGTGGAAAAGCTAAAAGCTAAGGAAAAAAGAAATAATATTAAATCTCTAATAAGTCCGATAGTTGTTAAAGAATTATTGGCGCATTTGGCAGATAAAAAAGATCCGAATTTTGACAAATGTTTAAAGGCAAATAAGGCTCTATATTTGCATAGTGGCTCGTCAAAATCATATAGTATGATTGCCAGTCCAGAACTTTTGATTAGCAAAGCATTTTTTGACAAGACCATGCCTTCAAAAATTATAACCAATCAAGCATTTGGACAAATAAGTTATAATTTAGCAGTTAATCCAACAGACTACATATTTAAAAAATTTCAAAGAAATCTTAATCTTAATCGAGAGCATGTATTAGATTCTGAGAATAATTTTGCGTTAGCAATGAAACAATTTGTTCAGGCTTGTGACCCTTTAGCCACTGGTTGGCGGATTTGTGAGCATGATGAAAGAAAACGTCAAAAAGTTTTATCAGAAATTCGGTCTGAAAAAGTTTCTTTAGATATTGCAAGGGGATATTTATTTTTAGTATATATATCATTATTAAATTCAGGTCAAATTCAAAAAATGACTCTTCAGGAACTCGAAGATAGAGCTAAATCTTTTATTAATGTGTTTCCAGAACCGATTGCTCTTTATAAACAAGTAATGGAAAACCTTGTAAATAGTGAGTTCAATTTACTTGAAGATAGTAGAAGTAATTTTGTTTGGGATATACATTTAATGTTTAATGTTGGTAATCATTCTATAAATGGAGAGAAATTAAATTTTGTAACCTCAGACAAAGCAATGATGAGAGCGGCAATAACAGAAAATGCTAAATATTCAGTTTTTACATTTGAAGAATATATGGATTATTTAAAATAAAAAAGCCCAGCAGCCAACAACAGCTCATACGCCATGCGGGTTTCAGAGGTTTTCGAGCAGCAGTTCCCGTATCGTAGTTTCTTCTTATGGGATACAGATGTGCTTCGCAATCCCCTACTGGCCATACCGCCGACTGTTGTGTGCAATTTGGAAAGGACAGAGCAATAAAGAAGTTTTGATGGTAAAGATAAAATCAAAAAGTTACACAGACTTAAAAAATTAATTAAATGCTATGTTGAAAATGAGCAAAAAATACGAAGAAACATCAATTTCTAGAGAAGAATTATTCTCACTATTAAATATGTTTATGAATGGATTGCCACCAAGATGGTCAAAATATCAGAATTTTGTTACAATATACATAACTATTATTTTAAGCATAATTGGTTCAACACTAGTAGGTATCAATAACATTAAACGAGAGATTATCTTGATATTATTGATATCTCCTTTTTTAATCATATTCATTTCTGTATTTGCTAAACAGACAATAAAAAAACAAAGTAAAGACATAAAAGAATATATTGCAATGATTGGTAAAATATCGTTCGAGCTTGGTTTGTATGAAGATATAAAAATCCACAAACCTTCTGACGGAAAAAGATTATGGCCAGAAGACAAATCTTTCATTTTGCCAAGATGGGTAGAAGGTCGAATGAATTCAGGAAAAAGTTCTGATGACTTTATTTCAAAGTTTGGGATAAGTAGCTTAAAACATTCTTTTTATATTTTTAACATATTCATTGTCGTTGGCATATATTTGCTGATATATATACTATATTTAGCGTTTTTTTCTTGTTAAGTAAAGTTCATAAACTGAGTTCATATGAGCAAAATTATCAATGAGGTATACAATACAAATTGCTTTGACAAGCAAAATGGTGTTTATAATTGTTTGTTATCCAACTGCAAGCATAATCAAATAGATACCTATGTTATAGAACAGGAAAATATTATCACAGAATATTCGAGAAAAAACAATATTGACATAAAAGAAATTAAAAAACAAATAAGGCTTCACTTGCCAAAATTTGAAATAATTCATATTAAAGACAACAATTTTTGGTGTAATGAATTAGAACCTATACTCAATAATCGGTTCAAAAGCTATACTGTTGATTTTACGAACTATTTAAATGAGTGTGGTTATAAAAGAATTTCTTCTGGTAATTTTAAGATAAAGAACAATGTCATTTTTGAAGAAAATAGCAATGAAAACATTGATATTGATATTCGTGAAGTAGAAGAAAATGAGGCAATATTTATTGAAGAAAAACTACATTATTTACATACATGTCGGACTGATGGGTTTTATCGTATAGGTCTTTATATAAAAGGGTACAAACTTCCTATTTGTTATATGAGTTTTTGCAAAATTGACAGAATTGATAAATTAGAAACAATAAAAAAATCTCTAAATATAAATAACCTCGATTCGTCAAAAATTATTGAATTATCACGAGTTTTCGGTTGCGGAAACTTACCAAGTAACACAATATCCTTTCTTATAGCATTTGGAACAAGATATTACCGTAACCTTGGATATAAATATATGATAACTGCGGTAAATCCATATTTGGGATATAGAGGAACTTCAATTATGGCATCAAACTTTTTACCTTTCGCTATTAGACCTGTTAAATACATATATTCTACCATTACAGGAGAATACGCTCCAATAAGAACAAATGGACAAAAAAGAGAAGCTTTAATAAAAATGCCTGGTAATATTTTATACATTAAAAAGATAGAGCAGTCGAAAAAGACAATTCAAATTAATTTTATTGAGTAAATAATGAAATAGGAAGTACAACAAATTAAAGATATAAACTACACCTAATCAAGTAGTATTCCCCGCCAGCTAACACTCGCTAAAGAGCCCACCTACCCTACCCTGGCTGAACGGAATTTGCATTTCCGGAAAATAAAAAAAGACAATATAAGCTAAACTCAGATTCGCCATTTAAACTCTGACAATTTGAAGTATCATGCACTTAATCAATGGTATAAATCATAAATTTTCCAATAATCGTCATTAGAAAATTCATAATATAAATATTTGATAAACAATTTCATACACTCAATAATAATTAATTTTTAATAAAAAAACCTTAAAAAATTTGGTTATTAAAAATATTTTTATATTTGCTGACGAAAAAATAATAAAAATTACAAGATAATCAACACTTGGGGGTTACACAGACATTAGCGGCAAGTATAAAAAAATAAATTTTACGGTAGTATAAAAACAATTATAAATTTTAAAAAAAACATGGAAAATAATCAAATAAATGTAGAAAAAAACATAACCCCTGTGCCATTAAAAAAAGAAGTTGAACCATATAAACTGGCAATAGATTGGGCTTTAAAAGCTGGATTAGGCGTTTTTGTTATTTTTCAAATTAAAGGTGATATTATTCAACTGATAAATGGAAAATTCGAACTAATAAAAATTTTATACCTATTACTAACATTTTTTGTATTTATTTTAGGCATTTCATGGTATCAAAGTGGAAAATCCGAGCTTGATTTAAGTGCTTATTGGCTTTTTACAGCACATTATAAACCACCAACAGATATTTCGATAATTGCAACAATTGCCGGAATTGGGTGTTTTATAGGCATTCTTGCGTATTATTCGAAAATGGTAACTATTTTTGGAATTGTTTATTTGTTCTATTTAGTTGTGGATTTATGTTGGTGGTATGTGCGCAGAAAAAATTATATCAAAGCGATAAAGAGCGCTCAAAAATATATTGAAACAGCAGGTGGAAAATTTCCTGGTCGAGAAAATGTTGTTTTAAGAGGAATTGCTGAACTGGAGATATACTATTTAAAAAGACCTCATTATTTACGATGTTTAATAGCTATTGGATTAGCTTCACTTGGGGTTATAGTTTCACTTTGTGGTAAATTTATCGGAGAAAATATCGCCAAAATAATAGCTTATATTATATTTATGATAATAATAATTGTCGGTGAATTTATTATACAATATTGGAGAGTCATCAGAGACCGCAAACTTTTAAAATTGAAAACTGAACTCGAATTTGGAACAGATGTTGAATAAAATTATTTAATGATAATTGAATTAAATAATGAAAAGTGGCTATAACCAAGTAATCTTCCCCGCCAGTTGAGATAACGAAGATAGTCGTAAACAAAAAGAAAGAAAGAAAAAAAATAAATAATGAATGATAATTGTCAGACCTATACAGCCAATTTAGAATGCATGGAGATCATTGTTAGACCTATATACAAGTTGTGTTTCATATTAATTTGGGCCATCAACTATTAAAAAAATAAAATATCTTTTATGAAAGCTATGAAATACAGGATTTTTGATTTATTCTCTTATGCAATTTCAGGAGCAATACTCATTACAGCTTGCATATTCAGTTACAACATTTTAGATATAGAAAACAATACCTTGAAAATTCTCTTAAAAAAGAAGAACACGGTACTCCTAATAACATTGATAGTTCTAATATCGCATATGTCAGGTTTTATTACCAATATCTTGAGTGGATATTTTTATAAGCTAATTGCACTTATTGCAAAAAAACAACTCCTAAAAATTCAAATTTGCCAAATTCAACAAAATTTTTACTTTTAAGAAAATTTTCTCCATCAAATTTCAACTATATCGAAAAGTGGAATTCCATGAAAAGTATGTGCTCTAATTTATCAATCGTAATTTTAATTAGTTCAATTCTTTTCCTTCTAAATAACACTATAAATACAAAACTCAACTTAGGTTTATCTATTCCTAACTATAACTTTATTACTCATCAAATCATTTCAATATAATAAATAGTGCATTATAGAACTGGATAATACAGTGTATGTTTTAAATTTAGAAAACAACTGTGAAGAATTATTAAAATCTAAAATACAAAAATGAATGCTATGCCAAACTCTATTATTAATTCGCTCAAAGACTTAACTGAAAAAATTGACATAAAAACAGAAGACATAAATATACTCCCTGCCTGCCATACAAGCAGTTGGAAGAAATTGGTTGATGAGATTATACCTAGCGGCAATGTATTAAAACCTACTTTAAATACAGACTATGATGAAGAATTACTATTCTTCTTCTATGGAAAGGCGAAATATATTCCCAATGAAGATTTAAAAGATGAATACAAGGCTGATCATCCGTTTACTCTTATATATAACATTGAGAATAAACTAAGTAAAATACACAGGTTGGTTGTTTTTGATTCAGGTGGTTTTCCTCGATATAATATTGACATCAGTCGTAAACATTTTGAACTAAAAGATTGTACAGCAGAAAAGTTAAAAAGACTTATTTCAATTTTCTTTAAAAATAATAAAAACTATATTGAAGGAACAATGTCTCCTACTCTTCAACCTAATGATTATCCAGTTTGTGGTGTTTTAAACGCATATTGCAAAATAGGTAAAAAAATAAATGAAAAGGAGAATACTGACTATGGAGAACAAGCTATAACTTTTGAGATACAGTATAAAGAATTTGATTTTAAAGATTCCTTAATTGCTGTATGTATACCCGATACAGTTTTATCATCTGATATTTCAAAGGAACAATGCAAAATGGTGTTTGGAGACAAAAAATTAATAACATACAAAACTGATACTAAGGCTAAATCATATTATAATATGAGCGATACAATTAAATATGAATTATATAACGATGAAATATGAAAGTTTTTGGAACTATCAAGCAATCATTCCCTGTCAATGCGTTCACTCCGGTCATATTTGTTGATACTGTCGGCAATTATTTTACACAAATTGAGTCAAATGGTAAAATTGAAGGATTTGAACCCATTGAAATAACAGAAGAAGATATACTTAAAGTAGATTCTACGCTTGAGCCTAAAAAAAATGGATCTACTATTTATTGTTATACTCAAGAGTGCAATTCGATATTAATCGGTACATTATTTTTACTAAAGGAAAAGATGTATGAATTAATAAATGGTGAAAAAATTAATACTGTAGCAAAAGCAATTATCTCATCTAAATATAAAATACATAATAAAACAGCAATTTTTGTTAAGATGAGTAATATGCAATTTAAGAAGGATAACTTAAATTGCAAATTACATCTCCGAAATTACATTAAAGTTACCGAATATACAGATGAAAATTTAAAGACCATATATAATTCATTCTCTAATATCCATAGACTAATTGCAAAAAAAGAAAATATTGAATGGGCTGATTTTATTGATATTTCAGAAAAAAGATTTTATGTTGATAATTTTAAAATTGAAATCGACCTACTTTTTTCTAGTACTAAATCCAATAATGATGAAAACGAAATAAAACAAAAACTATTTGACACCATAGTTCACCGCGTTGATAATAAAAGACTGAACAAAAATGTATTAACTATTAATAAAAATTTTTATCTATATATATTTAGCACTTCTAAACGCATATCTATACTTGATAAAATACCATTCATGGTCGAAGTTCCAGATGAAGTGAAATATATGTCAGAAATTGACTTTGAAAAATACGGTGACAAAACTGAAGAAATAGAAAACATTGATAATAAGAAAATAAAAAGAATTTTGCGCCAAGCTGAAGACGTAAAAAAATCCTTTCAACGCAAAAAGGATAAAAATACAATTTAATCTGTACGACCATGAATAAACAAAATAATATACATAGCTTTTTATCTAATTTTTCAATTAAACAATTGCAGGATGTTATTGAAGACATTAAACTTGACAAAGAGGGATATAAAATATTTTATATTGTAGACACATACGACATTATAAACTATATATTTCCTTTTTCTCATAAAGAATTTGAAAATGAAAAATCGAAGATTCCAGTATATAAAACTATAGCTTATGATACAATTTTTGACCAAAAGGAAAAAAGTAATTTAATATTATTAGATGAATATAAACTTGAATTATTATCATTAAAAAATCAAATCCACGATAAGCTTAAAGATTTTCCAAGAATAAAGCAAAAATTAATTGAGTTAATTCAATCTAAAGGAATTGAAAATAGAGAGAATGTTCGAAAAGTGGCAAATATTGTTAAAAGCAATTTTGACATAATTATTGCTTTACAAATATTTGTTGAATACGGAGATAATATTTTTCAACGTTTTACAAACTTACTAAATAATAATCTTACAATATTTGAATTCAAAACTGGCAATAAGGAATTTGATGTTATCGCATACAATATTTTTGACAATACTAGGACCAGCGATTTAACTTCAATTATTTACGACAAATATGTTGAAAAAGTAAAATTTAAACTAGTTTCAATGGAGTCTGATTATGAACGCTTCAACTATCTTGAGAATGCTTATAGAGATATTGCTGTTATAGACAGAATCATTGGTATTACGAAAAAATTTAATGAAACTCATAAAGAAAAAAAAATAATATTTCAATATTTATCTTCTGCACCTTATAAAACTTCATCCTTATTTGAAATATTAAAAGAGTTAGATGTTGGTATAAATTATAATTTCAATCGAAACATTTTTCAATGTTTTCTTTTTAAAAGTTTCAAGAAGATAAATAAAGAAAAAGATTCTACTACTGAGATTATTGAGCTTTTATATAATACAATGCTAGAAAAAAGATTTATAGAAAAGAGTATTAATATTATAGATGAGGATTACAATAAAAAGGAAAGTGAATTTATAAAAAATATTAATACGCTGTTGATTGATTCTGAGAATGATGTAAAAAATACAATAATATACAATTCTTATGAAGAACACAGCAAAACCTTAAATAACGCATTAAGACAGATTAAATCTGCAAGCCAAAGAAAGATTCTTTCAGACTTTTTCTATCGAACAAATAATTTCCTCCAAAATGATAGCTCATTGCTGTTAAATAAGTTTGAATCTGCAACACTGAGTATTCAAAAGTATCGTCAAACTTATTTATTGTCAAACCGAGCTTTTGATGACAAAGAACTTTATGAAGTTAGAATTCCTTTTGGAAAGGATATCATTCGTAACGAATTTCAGCATTTACCAGTATTACCATTTGTTGATGATAAAAATGACTATACTGAATCTATAAATGAGATATGTCGCCTAATAACGCAGCCGCCAAGTGCTAGTTTTAATACAGGAGAATTCAATGGTACCATAAAAAAAATCATTCAGCAATTATCGGAGAATCCAACAATAAACGTTAAAGAAATTACCATCGAATTTTTAATACTGAGTTATCTTAACTTAATAACAAAACCTTCAAAAACATTTGAACTTTCTGCTATAGAAAACTACAATAATAGCGAGAATGAAATAATTGATGCATTAAGGGCACAACATTCAATCATAGCTAAAACTATGATTTCAGCTGTTTATGATGAACAAAATAAAAAACTTGAAATTACCGAGAGAAAAGTGCAATTTCTTAAAGAAATTGATTATTTATTATTATGGTTATTAAGAAGGAATCACAATTGTAGTAAGAATAATACAAGTTTAGTTTGTTCAGCATGTAAATACGACGATATAATTTCTTTTGGGGAGAAATGCATTCTTGATTATAAAAATGATGGTAGGTTTTATCATGGTCTCGCATTAGCATTTCATTCTAAGGGATACGCAAAATTATTATACTGTAAAAACAAAGAACAAGATTCGTCTCGTATCATTGAACTACTATTAAAATCTAATGAGCTACTCTTAAAATCATTGGATTACTATAATAAATCTATTAAAAACGCCAAAGATAATACAACCTTCCTATTATTAGTTAAAAATATTATTTCGGTTCATAATACAATTACAGATTGTAAACTGAGGAGTTATGAATTATCTATTGATAAAAATGAAAACCTCCTTATTGAAGCAAATAATCATATACAACTTATACGAAACAATTTTGAACGAATAAATGAAAACATCGACGACTATCCTACAATAAATCATACAATCGCTGAATTATACTATTTTGAATCAAAACGATATTTTGATATGCAAGAATATAGCAAATCATTCGATAAGATTTCAAAAGCAACATTAGTAATCTACAATTTTGAGAATAGAAAAGAAATTATTCCTGAAAACTTTTACTCTATAATACATAACATAAATAAACTTAGATACAATTTATTTGAGAAAATGAATATGTTGTAAATACGAAACCCAATCGAGGTACTGTCTTAAAAAACAAATAAATTTTTATTTATTTTCGCATCCACTTATATCTTTGTGCAAAGATATGAGTAGCCAGCCCCGCCAGTAATTGGCTGACAGATAGATTACAGTTTTACCCTGTACTTGGTTCGCAAAAAAATAAAATCATCGTATAGTGAGCTTTTTTAACAGAATTATTTACTTTTGTGAATAAAACCTGACAGTTGTCAGACCTATACAGCCAATTTAGGATGTATTGGGATCATTTTGTCAGACATATATACAAGTTGGCGGACATTGCACCCGCGAATTTCTATTAATCATCTGACAGAAAAAATGTGTATATTTGTATAATTAAAAGACTAAAAATTATGAAAAAGAAAATTCTATTTGTTGTAAGCTTACTTTTTGGATTAATGTTCATCAACTCGGGACTGAATAAATTTTTTAATTACATGCCAATGCCTAGCGACATGCCAGAAAACATGATAAAATTAATGACAGCATTTATGCAAATAGGCTGGCTGATGCCACTTATTGCAGTAGCCGAAATTGTTGGTGGAGTACTTTTCATTACTAATAAATTTAGAGCACTTGGCGCAATAATTATTTTCCCAGTTCTTGTAGGGATACTTTTAACTCATATAATAGTTGCACCATCAGGACTGCCTATTGCGCTCATACTACTTGGTATAGAAATATGGGTAATTGTAGAGAACCGAGAAAAATACTTACCGATGATAAAATGAAGAAATAAAGTAGTGGAACCAGACATTTTCACAATCGATTGAAAGTTCCACTCCGCAAACAAAAACGCATACTTCTTTCAGTTTTTTTGTGAATAGTTGAGAAAGTGGAAAGAGAAAAACAAAAAAAACAACGCCCGCTAACAACACGTATAAAATATATGGAAACAACCAGTTATGTAACTGTTCGTCCCGTATCGAGGTTGGTACGGTAGATAGTGATAAAGCTCGCACTCTCTAACGTTTCATACACGCATCCGTTGGCGGTTATGTTAAAAAATTTTCGAGCAATAAAGAATTGACAAAAATTTATACAAAACAAAAATGAAAGAATTAAAAACAGAAATTCTGATTAACACCACACCACAAAAGGTTTGGGCTATTCTCGTTGACTTTCAAAATTATCATGAGTGGAATCCTTTTATCAAATCAATCACTGGAAACGTTCTGGTTGGTAGCAAAATAACTGTAAGACTTGAGCCACCCGAAGCAAACGGGATGACTTTTAAACCCAAAGTTCTTGTTTTTGAAATGAATAAAGAACTTCGTTGGCTCGGAAATTTATTATTTCCTGGACTATTTGATGGAGAACATAAATTTGAACTTGTTGACAATGGAAACGGAACTACAACTTTTAAGCAAAGCGAAAAATTCAAAGGAATACTTGTTCCTTTATTCAAGAAAATGCTTGACATTAATACAATTAATGGATTCAATTTAATGAACCAAAAACTCAAAGAATTGGCAGAACAAAAATAAACACAAGCCACCAATCGAATAGCCTTCCCCACAAACCCCACCTCCAGCCCAGCCAAATAGCTACCCTACCCCACCCTAACAGAATGATGATTTAAATACTCATTTTGTGAGATATTAAATATTTATTCTTACTTTTGTGGAAAATAATACAAGTTCAAAAATGAACCGAATAAAAGACGTTTTAGAACAGAAGGGAATTAAACAGAGGTGGTTGGCTGAAAAATTGGGCAAGAGCTACAATATGGTAAATTCTTATGTGCAAAATAGAAGACAACCGAGCATAGAAGATTTATACAAAATTGCAGAAATATTGGAGGTTGATGTAAAAGAACTACTAATATCAAACAAAACAGATAAAATAAATACAAATGTATAAAACAGCAACAATAGATACAGTAAATGCTTTAAAGGCAAAGCTTAATAAAAAGCTTCCAATGAAAGCAGAATATGAGAAACGCTTAAGAAAGAAATTGCGATTAGAATTTAATTATAATTCTAACCACATTGAAGGCAATACCTTAACATATGGACAAACTCAATTGCTACTGTTTTATGACAAAAGCTCTGGAAATGTACCAATTAGTGACATTGAAGAAATGAAGGCACACGATATTGCATTATCCCAAATTGAAGAAATGGCAAAAGACGAGGAACGCCCTTTAACAGAATTATTCATTAAAGAACTTAATAAATTAATTCTTGTAAAACCTTTTTGGAAAGATGCAATATCCTATGATGGAAATCCTACTCGAAAAAAAATTGAAATCGGGCAATACAAAACCTCTCCTAACAGCGTTAGGCTAAGAAATGGGGAAATTCACGAATATGCATCTCCAGAAGAGACACCTGCTTTAATGAACGACTTATTAAACTGGTACAATGAAAATAAGGAGATATTGCATCCAGTACAATTAGCTGCCGAATTTCATTACAAATTTGTCTGCATTCATCCTTTTGATGATGGAAATGGAAGAGTTGCCAGATTGATTATGAATTATATTCTTTTAAAGAATAATTATCCTCCTATTGTAATAAAATCTGATGAAAAAGAAAGTTATTTAACGTCCTTACAAAAAGCAGACACTGGCGATATTACTTCATTAATTGAATATATTGAGCAACAGTCCATTTGGTCTCTTGAACTTAGTATTAAAGCTGCAAATGGTGAAGATATCGACGAGTTAGGAGATATAGAGAAAGAAATTGAACTTCTCAAAAAAGATAAACTAACAAAAACTAAAATTTATAAAACGCCTAAAGTTGCTTATGAATTAATAAACCATATAAACGATGATTTATGGATGCCAATAATCAAAGTCTTAAATAAATTCGATGACTTCTTCGCCGAATCATCAAATGAAAACTATTTAAATAATATCAAGATAGAAAAGACTAAAATTATTCCAAGCCCTTTAATGGGTACAACTCGTTTATTCTCGGACAGAAAAGTAACTGTAAAAAAATATGATTTTTGGGGATACGATTTAGAAGAAGATGATGTTAATAACTTACAGTGGAAAAAAAAGATGCTGTCTCTAAAATCCGCATCAAAAAAGATTGACTATGAGATATTGTGTTCGCTTGATTTAAACGACTCCAATTATAAACTGCTAATTAAAGAATTAAATACCAATTCAGATAGTTTCATGAAGAATAGTACAACTCTTTTTGAAATAGAGAATGAATATAAAACACTATTTATGTCAGATACCGTAAATAGTATAATACGGATCATTTCAAATCATATGATAAAAGAGATTAAAGGGGGAGAATAAAGCACAAAAACCCAATCAAATAGCCTTCCCCGCCAATAATTAGCTGACGGGGAGAATCTCACACCACTACCCCACTTCTTTGTCACTACCACTTGCTAATACTTCTGGACGTTACCACAGCGCACATAAGGGTCTTTCACCCTCTGAAAAAACCTATTTGTTTTGCTTATAAAATATTTGTATTTTTGAACGTTTATAAAGCCTTAAACTATGTGTGTTCTGCTTATGCAGGGCACACTGCACAAAACAATTGATTTGGCAAACCAGAATTAGAATATTAATATTTAATATTTTAGCTATGACAAACGAACTTGAACCCAAATATTCAGATATAATCTTTTACACCTCCCCCGAAGGCAATGTAAACATTGAGGTCATTTTCAATGATGAAACCTTTTGGCTAAACCAAAAAATGATGGCCGAGTTGTTTCAGACAACGCCACAAAACATTACCATTCACCTGAAAAATATTTTTAATGAAGGTGAATTAAAGGAGGATGCAACTTGTAAGGATTTCTTACAAGTTCAAAACGAAGGTTCCAGAAAGGTTGAACGAAAACAAAAATTTTACAATCTTGATGCGATAATTGCAGTAGGTTACAGGGTTAATTCCTATCAAGCAACACAGTTCCGTATCTGGTCAACTAAAACACTTAGAGAGTTTATTATTAAAGGTTTTGTATTAGATGATGAACGGCTTAAACAAGGCAAACGTTTCGGCAAAGATTACTTTGATGAACTTTTGGAACGCATCCGGGAGATTCGGGCAAGCGAAAGACGGTTCTATCAGAAGATCACAGATATTTACCAGCAATGTAGCATTGATTACAATAAAGAGGCTGAAATAACCCAAACATTTTTTAAAACTGTTCAAAATAAGCTTCATTGGGCAATTACCGGCAAAACTGCTTCACAAATTATCGCATTGAGAGCAAACGCCTCCTCGCCTCATATGGGGCTGCAAACATGGAAAAATGCCCCGAATGGAAAGGTTATAAAAACCGATGTTTCTATTGCAAAAAATTATCTAAGTGAAGATGAAATAAGCAGCCTGAACAGGATTGTAAACATGTATCTCGACTATGCCGAAAATCAGGCAGCTCGTCAAATCCCAATGAAAATGGCTGATTGGGTAAAAAAACTCGATGCTTTCCTGCAATTCAACGAATACCATATTTTAAAAGATGCCGGAACAGTTTCCCACGATGTCGCTAAACGTTTGGCTGAGCAGGAGTACGAAAAATACAGGATAGTACAGGATCAGTTATACGAAAGCGATTTTGACAAAGCTGTAAAAAAACTGACTTCTAAATCAAAAACACCAGAAAACAAAAAGGATAATGATTAAACATTCTCACATTCACTCATCTGGTGTTGTGATTTGTTGTATAATTGTATCTTTGGTTTACTGATTACAACCAAAAAAACTATTTACTTATTTAACTAAAAATTTAAAAAGAGGCATTAGAAGGCTACTATTCGCTAACTGATTTGAAAATCGGATTATCTTCAGTTTTACCACTCTTTCGGTTCCTGGAAGAAAGGATTATCTTTCATGGATTCCGCTTCATCGGATACCGTAGTGAAACACAATGGTTATATTTTAATTCGGGGTAAGACTCTAAAAGAACTGAAATTGCAATCTGCTTCCGACATTGATGTCGTGAGCAAAAGAACTGTTTGCAAAATAATTCACCAATTTAGTGAATTGTATTTGAATTTTATTTATTTTTGTCAAAAAATAGTTTTGTGGAAATTGAATTTGAAAAAGAATATTTGAGAGAGTTATATGAAGATGGAAAAACGACTAATAAAAAATATCGCTTTCAACTTTCAGTAACAACGCAATATAAAAATACTATTGATAAATTACGAAATGCTAATAGAATAGAAGATTTATTCCCATTTAAAAGCTTAAACTATGAGAAACTAATTGGTAATAAAAATGGCTTAGAGTCTGTGAGGGTAAACCAACAATATAGGGTTGAATTCTATCGCAGATTTGAAGGTGAAGAACCACATATTATTACAATTTGTTCAATAGTTGAATTGAGTAATCATTATAAATAAATTCTGAATTATGACAACAAAAAATATTATTCCATTTGAGGCGACACACCCGGGTACAGTTCTTTTAGATGAAATTAAAGCAAGAAATATTTCACAAAAAGACCTTGCACATGAATTAAGTGTTTTGCCAACTTTTTTAAATGAAATTCTAAAAGGGAAAAGAGCAATTACTGCTGATTTTGCAATTTTGCTTGAAAAATCATTAGGAATTGCTGCTGATTATTGGATGAGATTTCAAAGTCAATTTGATATTGATAAAGCTAAATTGAAAGAGAAAAATATCCGGAAAATCGAATTGATTGAAATTTGGAATATAATTAAAGAGTATGTCCCTATCAGTCAATTGAGAAAACGAGGTTATTTAGCAGATTCGCTTGAAAAAAATATATTAAAAATAAAAGAAATATATAAAGTAGAAACTATTGACGATTTAGTTAATACCGTCGCTGAGCATAGAACGCTTTCATTTTATAGAAAATCTGAAAAACTTCAAATCAATCAAGTTAACATGTTGGCATGGAGCAAAATTGCCGAATTTGAAGCAAATAAAATTAAAATCTTAAGATTCGACACATCTCTACTGGCACAACTAAAAAATAATTTACAAACTGTTTTTTTTGAAAATATTGAAATAAAAGCAAGAACAAAAAAACTGCTTGCTGATTATGGTATTAAACTTATTTATCTTGATAAATTTGATAAAACTCCCATTGATGGTTTTTCTTTTTGGAGTGATAATAATCCTGCTATTGCTTTATCGGTTAGGCATAAAAGAATTGATAATTTTGCTTTTACCGTTTTACATGAAATAGGACATATTGAACTTCATTTACAGAATGATAAGAAAAGAAGTTTTGTTGATATAGTTGGTTCAAAAGATAAAGATTCTTATGAATTGCAGGCTGATGAATATGCTCAAAAGTCTTTAATTTCTGAATCACAATGGAATGAACTGCTTAGTAACAGGCCTCTAAATGATGATAAGATTTTAGAGTTTGGGAAAAAACATAGAATTAACCCTGCAATTATTTTAGGTCGAGTATGTTGGGAAATGGATTGTTATGCTATAAAGTCAAAGATTAAGACCGTTGCAAGGCAAAAATGTGTATAAAATATTAGATTAGTGTTATTTATAACAATAAATTTGTTATATTTGTAGCATGAAAAATGAGAAACACATAGGCTTTGCTGATTTAGCAGCAGA